>MDSV01225615.1_pt1 | contig 12289 bp, 7 predicted proteins | sample 810851 | NCBI WGS metagenome assembly MDSV01 (sample SAMN05326640, study PRJNA326480) | marine metagenome | isolation source: seawater | place: Atlantic Ocean: North East | collected 2012
GCCTGTAGTGTGTTCTTGAATGGTTAATTTCTTATATTTTGCTGATGTTGATTGTTCAATATGATCATGAAACTCCGCATCTTCTGGTATTTTCCAATATACTAATAAGAATAACCCCCAGAAAAACAGATATTCTGAAATATAAAACCAAGAACATCGTTCACATCGTATTGACTCTGGAATGGGTACAATACATCCAGGTTCAGGATCATTACCATATGGTTGTTGACAATTAAATTTTACGGGTTTGCATCCAAAAATGGAGTATAACATCCATGAAGCGCAAACAATCCCAGATACGACAGTAATTCCGTAATGAAGTTTCCATTTCCATTTTTGTTGCGGCCAACATTCGTATAATACGAGTGCGGACGATAATAATATAAGTGCATCGTGTGCATTGGTATCAAACATGCTAACAATGAATGCTGACAAAAACCCAAGAATGGCTACAAATAACAGTGTCGAATTAAAGAAAAACGACGCTCCAACTCCTCCTAAACAAAAAACAAGTATGAGGCCTCTATACGGGTCAGTGGTCAATGCTCTTGACAAAAGAATGGGAATATGTGTATCGCATGTTATTTTGGATACGTCTACCAGGGCAACAAGGCATAATACAATAAGAATGCACCAAGCAATAAACCACAGCCTTCTAAGTAACATTTAATAATTATGTGCACCTTTTTATAGTATTGTTTTATTTATTTAGATTCTTTACGAATAAATGTAATTGACTGTGAATTAACCCATGCGTGGTTTTTAATATATTTTCCGAAAAATGCCTGTTGTAATTCTGGATAACGTTTTGCAGCGAGCATTTCTGGGCAGGTTAACCATTCACGTATATTTTGTGACCAAATTTCCAATTGTTTAGTATCTGGATCTAAATGAACCTTGGCTACTCTTGTTTTTCCATTATACAGATAAATACTTTTTGTATCTTCGTAATCTGTATGTCGGGCCAACGAAAATGCGTATGCTTCGTGTTTAAATTGAGATAGGGCGTCATTTAATGTTGTTCCAGACCACGATTGTAACGGCTCTGCAACCCATTCGTCCGTAGACAATACTCGTCGGTAAACATACCAGTTCTCATCCGATTGTAAATAGTTGCCCATTTTCACCGAAGATTAAACTTGCTTTTATAGTCTAAACTTTTGGCGAATGTTTTGTTAAACGTTGGTATCTTCGTCGACATTTTTGCCTTAATTTTTCCAGTTGCATTAGTATTTTTTTTCTATTTTCCCGTTGTTCTTGTTGTTTTTCAATGTCGGATATTTTATATAATTCGATAGCGTCTGCTTGGCGTTCAATATGATCACATTGGACGATTATTTCCACATACAATTTTTTTTTTTCAGATTTTATTAATGACGAATGTTTAACATTATCATATTGTCGGCAATATGTTTTTAGTGCATTATGTAAATCATTCATATACTTTTTTTTTATAAAAATATGATTTTATAGGTTTTTATTCTAAATATTAGATTCTATATTCTCTTCTTCGGGCAACGAAACTACACGAAACCTTTCGGAATTCAATGGGACTGCATCAATGGTAACGACTTGTATTTTTTTAGTTTGGCCCATTTTCCTCGCCGAAATGGCACTCATAAAACTAACATAAATAATGATACACATTAAAACGGTTGGGATAATATACTCGGTAGGTGATTGTTCACACCATGACCTTTGTAAGATAATATTCGTTGTATTTCGAAAAGGCAAAGAACAAGTTTCGTTACCTGATCGGAATAATTCAGTACATTCGCTACACATTGAATGTAGGGATGTAATGGAACATATACTAGCTACGAGAGTTATAGAATTCAATACGCCCACCATTGACTGAGCGCCCGAGAAACACGATAAGGCCGGCCAGTGCGGTGTTTTTGCACCATATTTCCCGGCGGTCGGGACGACAAGTCCAAACAGTATATAATGTAAAATAATCCATCCCCACAAATACAAATTATCCGAATCTATATTTTTGTATATTAAATAAGATGTTTGAAGAGCATAAACGAGCATAGTGTATTTTACCCATTTTAGTACTTTTAGGTTGGGTTGTTCGACCAATACACCAGTTACAATGACCGACGACATTTTTTATTAAAATGATCGAGAATTTATAGTCTTTTTATATAAAATTATTTTAGATATTGAATTAAATTCTGAATCGTTTTTTTGCCAATACTTCGCTTGGCAGAAATTTTCAATTTCCTCAAAGCATTTGGATCTTCGGTCAATTGTTGTTGCAAACGGGATAGATTGGGGTATTCTGCAACTAAAACGGCTGCAATACGTTCGGATACTGATGGTATCGTCATCAACATCAATTGCCATGCGTTATCGATTTTTCGTTTGCGTTTACTCAATAATGAAACCATAGATGAACTGCTTTTGATATTTACTCCTATTTTTTTTTGCAATTGTTGCAAATGTAAAGAAGTGTCCTCAATTCCTCTTGTCTGTATGACGAATATTTTGTCTCGCAGCATAGTATTCCAAATGGCTGCTGATAATGTTTCCGGGGGTTTGCTTTGACCATAAAGACTGCCTTCGATCAAATAAATGATTAGACATCCTGACGCCATAAGTCTGCTTTTTTGTTCCCGCCATCGACCGTCACTAATCGACGCGGCAAAATCGTCGGTTCTTTTGCGTTCGATAAGAGCTATAGTTTTATTTCTCTCTATCTTGATATCGCCAAGAGGCAAACGCTCCACTGAAAAGTCAACGCCTTCTGCTTTGAAGCGTGCAATAAGATCATGTTCACGATCGTCTATAATCATTATTATTTTTGTTAGTATAGGTTGGTGTTTCAGATCGATGTAAATCATAGAAAGTCGGTATATAAGGTTCTTTTGAAAAAATATATGTTGACTGTAATTTTAATATTGTGTTTTTGTCAACTTGTAGTTTCTGATTCTGAAAACACGGTATGTACCGAACAATATAACCCGGTATGTTGTTCTGGCAAAACATATTCAAATGTATGTAAAGCTTCGGTGGCAGGTTGTCTGGCGTCATATACATTAGGAGAATGTATTAACCCTAATTGTGATTCACTATGTGAAAATAAAAAAGATAAATGGTATAAGCTTGATTGGGAAACAAAGATCGGGCCAGATAGACAACATCACAAAGATTGTGTTTTTTTTGGGCCCCATTCTGAATGTACAAAATGTGAAGAACATTATGAAAAGGAGACATCGTCAGTATTTATGACCGATGTTTTTAAAAGTTCAATTGCAGAAGACGACATTAAACACATGTTAGCCTATTTGGATACACATAACTTATGCGTCCCAAAAGAGGGCGACCATATTAACGCTCAGGATATTTCAATCACTAAAAAACAATTTAAAGACACGTATCTTATCCGGCGCGCTCAATATCTTGTACTCAAAAGTTATTATAGAAGCGAATTAAAGAAATACAATGTGCTTAAAGAAGCATATAGATCTGTGAAACAGACACTCGGCAAACTTTCGGAAAAGGACGATCTTCATGAACAATATTCGGATGTTTATAAATTTTACAAACATAAATATGATGTGGCTTATGCAGAGACTGCCGATATGTTCAAGAAGTTGAAAAGGGCAGATTTCGTCCAAAAGGCGGCGGGCGATCAATATTTAGCTGTTTTCCGCGCAATTCTTGGTCAGAAATATCCCGAACACGAACATTTTCACCAACATGCCCATCTTATGAGCGGTCATAAGAAATTGGATCATACTTCAATCAAAAAATTTGATAATGTTGTATCCCAACTGTGGTCGTCTCCACCTTAAATCCATAATTTGTACACATCATAATATTTAATATTCGTGTTTATTTTATAATATGAAACGTAAATGTTTAGAAATAGTGTTTGTTGCATTGTTATTTTTTATTGGGTGTTGTAGTTTGTATTTGCATGTCATTGTGACAGATTGGGACAATAATAACAAATTACGGCCAGTTAAAAAGGATATGACTTATATTCCGAAACTGACAAACATCAACTTAACAACCTTACCCGCCCAACCTCCTCCAAATAAGATTCTACCTAAAAAAAACCTGTCTTTACTTCTTGCACATAAAGTCGTTGCTAATGTAAATATAGAGACTGTCGCGGTGGCGATTCCCATATATAATCGTATAGGATATGTACAATTGACGGGGGCGGCTTTGAAAGGGACATTCCCAGCAAAAGATATATGGATATTTGATGATCATTCGACCGAATTTTCTGATAAACAACTAATAGATTGGTATAATACTTTGAATGTGGAAACACCCCCCAAACACTTGAAAGCCGATGCAATGGCCCGGCATATTTTGGAATGGTTTTTAACGACGGAATACGATGTCTTGGTGTTACTCGATTCGGATTTATTAGTGGCGCCAACTTGGGTTCAATCGTTGCGTAAAGGATTGTCTGCGAATAAAGGTTTACTCTCTTTATATCGTTCAGGTGCTCCAAAACATAAATCATTGAGGTGTGCCTCCGTATTGTGCCAACAGCCGTCAATGGGCAATGCTGGTACAGTGTGGCGGCGCTCATTAGTTAAAAGAATGTTGTCCGAAATGCCCAATCGTGATGGTGGTTTTGATTGGGGGTGGTCTGAGTGGTGTACAAGAAATAAAGTACCGATGGAAGCGTTAAAGGAATCTGCTGTTTTACATATTGGTATGCATGGTTCATGGTCGCACGAAACAACTCAAGAAAAATCAATTGGGTTTCCGATGAATGAGTTGTCTGCGGAGGTGCGTCAACAAGCTGAACACTTTTTAAAAGGTGCCAAACCAATTGAACAGCCAAATACGGTTCCAACTTGGCAGTCGTACATTACGTCGACAGAGACATCGCAAAACGCAATAAAAACGGCGGCATATGATTCTCGAAACATTTGGGCCGAGCCAGACACTTGTAATCATGTCGCCGGTATCCCAGAACGTCCAACGGCATTGTTTGACCAGTGGTCTACGGAAGTTTGTTCCAAATATCCCAAAGCTTGTTCATTATTTAAAAAGGCTTTCGTGGATACGTGGGACAACGGTATTACTTGGTTAAAAGACGGATCAGTATTCTTGGTTACCGGGGATATTCCTCTTATGTGGCTGCGCGATTCTTCCGCACAAGTAACGCATTACTTGGCGTTGTCGGAACATTCTTCGATTCAAAGATTAATTGAGGGTGTACTGCGCCGCCAGATGAAGTGGATAGAGTTAGATGTGTACGGTTCTGCCTTTCGTATGTTTCTAGATTTCGACCATGTCGGCAAGAAGCGTCTGACGGATTGGGATTTTAAATGTGGACGTACGATACACGTGGCCCAGCACGATTACGAAATGGATTCTTTAGCGTATGTTGTTCGCCTAGCCTACCAGTATTGGAAAAAAACAGGGCGTACCTGTTGGATGCAAAACGTCCAACAGACATGGCATCGTATTGTAGATATGTGGATCCACGAGCAAGACCATTCTAAATCAGCATATACGTATCCAAACCTCGAAAACAACGGTAAAGGCACGCCTGTATGCAAAACGGGTATGTCTTGGGCCGGCGCAAGACCATCGGATGACAAGATGAAGTATCATTACAACATCCCGGGCCAATTGTTTGCTGCGAAAGCGTTGGAATATATGGAGGAAATGTCTTCTCTGTGGTCGGATGATGTACTCAAACAAAAGGCTTTGAAATTGCGCCGTGAAATTATAAAAGGCGTCGAAAAATATGGCGTTGTTGATGGCGTATTGGCTTATGAAACAGACGGCTGTGGCCACCATTTGATGGCAGATGATGCCAATATTCCCTCTTTACTATCGCTTCCGTATTTAGGTGTTATGAGACCGGAATATGAAAAAACTCGTCTGAACATCCTTTCCGATAAAAATCCGTGGTGGTCGGAAGGCGGCATCGGTTCTCCCCATACAAATGGTCGCGGACACCCATGGCATCTGGCAATGATTATGGAGGGGTGGAAAGACCATTCTACCTTGGAAAGGGTATTGAAAACAGCGTATGGGGGATCGTTGCACGAATCAGTGACGATGTCTGGCGGTTCGACTCGGAAATGGTTTGGTTGGGCGAATGCATTGTTTTCTGAATGGTTGATGAAGACCATAAGTATTGTACCTGCCTCTAAACAAATAAAAATATATACAAAAACAGCACGAGCCTATTATTTTAATGGGTTAGACGCAGTTTCAACGGCAAAACTCGAATATGATGCATTAAAACGCCTGGAAAATATAATATCGCCGTGTGAACACTATCGTTTTCCAAAAGTAATTAGTTTAAATGGCGCAACGATACAAACTACATCTGTTGGGACGTCTTTAAAATTGGCATCAGACAAACAGAAAGAGGCTGTATTCAATGTTGATGATCAAATAGATTGCCTTTTAAATCATTTGAAGACAGCAGGTGTTCGTAATTTAGATATTCAATCATGTGGAAACATGGCGGTCGAAAATGGCATTTTAAAGATGCTTGATTTCGGCCTTTCATCTATAGATCACAATCCTTTGTCTCCTGTATTGAAAAAAATGGACGATGAATTTTTCGATGACACAAAATATGCCGAACATGTGAGAAATCATTACAAACGTTGTATTTCAATGTCGTTAAAGAAATCCCCCAAACATAACATTAAAATATGGACATGTGGTTGGCAAACAAAGCCACTGTACGATTATGCACTCTCAGAATTACCGTTCGGCGGTGAATTTACTGGCACATCTAGCTCAGAAGATGTGTTATTATACGATTGGGGCCCATGTACGGTTCCGGTGCATAGTTTTAAAGGACGCGTGTTCTGGTTTGATGGCGAAAATAAATTGGGACGGCGCCAGACAGATTTCAAAGAGACTGATGTGTATTTTGGAATGCCATTGATTAATCACGTGTTTGTCCAATGGTCGTTTTTGGCCACTGCTGTGATTGGAATGGGTATTGTGGACAATATTGTGAACAATATTCGTCCCGATACAATTGGCGAGGAGTTTTTAATATATACACAGTCTAATTGCGTAGCGCATCGGGAGCGCGCTTTCGACGCAATTGCACGAATACAAACACCGACCGTAGGCGGACGTTGCCATGGTTCAATTACTGATTATAATAAACTTACCATATCGCACGCGGATTGGGGTACGAATTTTAAAGAATTTAAGAAATATCGTTTTGCGTTGGTCATGGAAAATTCAGCGGCAGAGGGTTATATTACTGAAAAAATGGCGACAGCGTTTGTGGCCGGTTGTATTCCGATATACTATGGTCATCGCGATACTGCCAATACTTGGTTCAATTCAGAGGCGTTCATTTTTTATGATATTTCAAATCCCCGGGGCGCGTTGGAAAGAATACGCGAATTGCAAAATGACGAGGAAGCTTACAAATTGATGCGTTCAAAGCCCATCACACTGAACAAATTGCTGTGGAATTCATTGACCTCCTCTTTGGCAAATGCGGTAAAATTTAGCCAATACTCGAAGATCAAACAACGAAATACTGCCAAATATATGCGAGCATCCTACAGCCACAGTATCATTAAAGAAAAACATCATGACGAATACTCATTAAGCAAAGGACATCGTTTGGAAAAATTTAAGCATGGCCCAACACTCACAGGCGATACTCTAAAACATGTGCTCCTCAATGTTCTTAAACATGTCTCAGAAGTTATGCAGTCCTGCAATACAGAATACATTGTATGGGCCGGAACTTTGTTGGGGGCTTTGAGACATCACGGCTTCATCCCGTGGGACAATGACGTCGATATTCTGATAAAGGCATCATCCGAAAAAACACTTTTGAGCTGCATCGAAACACGGGACGAGATGCCATTTACATGGATTATCCGTCATGGAAAACATAGCGATATCATTCCGATAAAAGTGGTGGATAAGAACTCTGGATACTATGTGGATATTTTCATATGTTGGGAACAGGCTGATGGGACATGTGAATGGCGGATGAGTACACCTAATAACTACTATCCATTGAAAGATTTGTTTCCCTCAAAACCTTGCATGTTCGACCATTTAGTAATTACGTGCCCATCAAAGCCGCGCGCTGTTCTTGAAAGAACGTACAAGTCGTTGGACGTTCCGGCTACATACGCACCCGTTCCGACGTTTTCCGATGTAAAATGGGCGACTACGAAGATTATCCAAACCTCAGACCTCTTCAACAACATCAATTATAACGCACCGGAAAACAAAGGCCCGTGGAAGCAGGGATGGGACTACGACTACGACGGGCGTTTTAAAGATGGCCTCACCGTGCACGTCGTCCCCCATTCTCACAACGACCCAGGGTGGATTAAGACGTACCACACCTATTACTCGACACAAACAAGACACATTCTCGATACTGTGGTCGCTGCGTTGACAGAAGACCCGCGCCGCACGTTTATATGGGCAGAGATATCTTACTTTTCACTGTGGTGGGATGATGCCACACAACAGCAAAAAGAACAAGCTAAACGATTGGTCGCGGAAAAACGACTCGATTTTGTCACTGGTGGTTGGGTCATGAATGACGAGGCATCTGTCACTGCACGCGCGACACGTTGGCATCTTCAAGAAGGGCGCGAATGGCTTCAAAACACATTTGGCATCACGCCACAATACTCATGGGCCATTGACCCTTTCGGTCACTCCGCGGGCCAGGCACAAGTCCTCAAAGAACTAGGATACAAAGGCATGCTCATCCAGCGCGTGCATTATGCTGTCAAAAAACAATTAGCAGAAAAACAACAACTTGAATTTAAGTGGCAAACGCCTGCCGGTGACATCTTCACCCATATGATGCCGTTTTATTCGTACGACGGGCCTCATACATGTGGCCCTGACCCATCGGTATGTTGCCAGTTTGATTTTGCACGTATTGGAAAAGGCAAAACGTGGTCAGGTTGTCCGTGGGGTAAAATGGCCGTCAAAATCACAGAACATAATGTTGCGGAACGTTCAAGGGAATGGCTCGACCAAGTGTACAAAAAAGCTATGCTCTACCGTGGTAAACATGTCCTGATACCAATGGGCGATGATTTTCGCTATCAAACGATGGACGAAGCACATAAACAATTCATAAATTACCAGAAAATGTTTGATTGGATTCAAGTTAATGTGCCGTCTGTCAAAGTATCCTTTTCAACGTTGACTCGATATTTTGACGCGGTTCGTCAAATGGACGTTCCACATTTACAAGGTTCGTTCTTTCCTTATTCTGATAGAGAACAAGACTACTGGACGGGTTACTTCAATTCGCGTATCTTTTACAAAGGATATGATCGCCTGTTAGAGTCTTTGATCGCAGCCGTAGAAGCAAAGTGTCCGGCAGTGGATATACATTTACAAAAAAGAGCCTTGGGATTATTTCAACACCATGACGGTATTACAGGAACAGCCAAATCGGCAGTTGTGCAGGATTATTATCAGACGATGCAGAAAGCTGTCACAAAATTACAGTCTAAACTGAAGACGTGTCTGCCCGCTTCGCTGGCTGCTAGTCAACTCGTTAATCCTTTAGCGATAGATACGCCCACTATGAAAGCAAACGAGATTCGACCCTACCAAGAAGATACATGTGTACCGGCGACAGACCTACAATTCGAAACGATTCAGATAGACGAACATGGCCGCCTCTTGCAAATCAACGACACGCCCGTGCACGAATCATTCGCGTGGCGGCCGAATACGCCAGGCCCTGGGAAAGCGGGAGCATACTTAATGTCGGTGACATCCAAAGAAGACGTCTTAAAACCAATAAAACATACAACGTGTGTTGCCGAAAAGTACAAACAAGTTGAGACTATGTTTGATATGCTAAAAAGGCGCATTCGTGTTTACAACGATGGAACCGTTGAGTTTATCTATGCCGTGGACATTCGTGCGCGAAACAACGGTGAGTTGTGGGCAGTGTACAAGCCCGAATGGACAGCAGAACGATTGTGCTCGGATGTCCATGGTTTAACGTGGGAATGTCATACAGAAAGGAAGGACGCGCCTTTACAAGCCAAGTTTTGGCCGATGCCGACGATGGCATGGCTGGCCTCGTCTTCGGAAAGATTGACGTTTACGGGAGCGCAACCGACGGGCGTGGGCTTTCATGAAGGCGCCATGGTGCTTATGTTGGACAGGCGTGGTAATCAAGACGATGCGCGGGGTCTGGGACAAGGTGTGACGGATTCAAGACCAGTGGAGATGCGTTTTGGTGTGTTGATGGAAAAAGAAAATTTAAAAGAAAAGCCATCCAAAGAAGCGCTGTCAAGGAGAAATTGGATGTTAAACCCAGAAATAAAATTAGTATAAACATATAAAATATCTAATAAAATGTTGATGAAGGACAACCCTTCTAAACACTTGAAACACTTGAAACGCATGAACAAATTTTTATTGGTAATGTCTATAACGTTTTTCTTATCGTCCATAACACTTTTGTATTGGTCTAATTGTTATCCAACTGAATCTGATGGTATTGAAAAAATAAAACAGTTGTTAGACACACACGAAAAAGTACACCATCCACCTCTTGTACCTTTGATAACACAAAAAATAAAACGTTTGTTAGACACACACGAAAAAACACACCACGCAAAACAGTTGTTAGGCACACACGAAAAAGTACACCACCCGCCCAATGTAACGCCAAAAGAACCAGAAAAACTTCTTAAAATGCCAAAAGACGAGTTTTCATCGTTTGTCGCGGGCAAGATTTCTATTGTTCAAACAGAAGATCAATCTGCTCAAGACGCGGAATTTATTTTGTTCGTCCCCGAAAATGTCAAAACGCCGTCTATAAAGATGCAAAATGCATTTTTGAAAACACTAAGGGAAAACACAGATATTGATGTTGTTGGTGGGTTTATGAAATCAAATAATCATATTGTTCATACTTGTTTCGATATAGAAATTTGTCATTGGACTATAATATATCATTATGAGTATGTATGGTCAAAAGGTTCGTTGATGCAATGCGACACGACCTCACACGTGTTCATGGCTAGAAGAAAGTGGTTAAAACACATTCATTTCGAATTTGGTTCACTAACACCTATTGACTTTTTCATAAAAGTCAAGGAAATGAATGGAAAGGTTGTATCAGACGTGTCGCAATTAATACCTATGACAACTACAGTGAAATCTGGACAATACACGACATTTGTGAAAAAATACGGCGTTGACCAAATCAGAAATCGATATACAAATGAAATTGTCGATTTGTGTGTAAATTGCGACGGTAAATTTTTGAGAAATGTCATGACAAATAAAAACTGGAATTATTATGGTATTACGATGCCAAATTTTGCATATAAAGCTTACGTTAAGGGATTTCAAGCCGCCGTTAAGTTTTTAAACCAAAATAACATGAGATATCGCGTATACGGCGGTGCTGGCCTTGGACTGTTAAAGCTGGGAAGATTATTACCTTGGGATTCTGGTGATGTTGACATTCTAGTGGACGTGAGTGAGTTAGGTTGTGTACAATGGTTGCAAAAATTAAAGAAATGGGCGGACGAACAAGAATTCATACACCCCCATGTAGTTCCAGCAGGAGGGACGTGTCAAAACTATGGTGTTTATGCGATGCCTCGTGGTTCTGATGTACGAGACCCCTTCTCTTTGGGTTTGATTTCTTTCATCGGTCAACAGGGGACTTCAAAAATTGGCAAAACCGCCATGATTCGTGCGCATGATGAGGATGCACAAGTTTCATTAGATTTATGGAAATCTAATGTATACATTTACGGTGAAAGTGCTTTAACACACAAAAAACACGCGAATAGTAACCATGAACTACAAAATATATGCAAAAGCAAGTGGAAGCACAACTGTATAAAAAATGTATTGGGAACACATTTAGATACGTGTATAGAATATACTCAATTTTATTATATATAAATCCAAATAATTATTTATTTTTTATATTTACTCTAACGAAATCATACGAAGCTTCATAAATGTTAGCTGTCATTGTAGCTATCTTTAGTTGTGTTACTTCGAATTTGTTGATTCGTTATACAGCCGAACACTATACATATAACGTGGCTTTTATTTTACTCATGATAGAATGTGTAAAATTGCTTATTTGTTCATGTGTGACGCGCTATATAAATCGTGAACAACCGTTTAGAGTACGTTGGGGGTTTATAGTCAATGCATTACTTTATTCTATGGTCAATTTCTTAACGTATCAAATCACATCCATGATTGAACCGTCTATCTATTCAGTCTTGATTCAACATAAATTGATTTGGGTGGTCATATTCTCTCTAATTTTATTGAA
>MDSV01146353.1_pt1 | contig 12288 bp, 10 predicted proteins | sample 810851 | NCBI WGS metagenome assembly MDSV01 (sample SAMN05326640, study PRJNA326480) | marine metagenome | isolation source: seawater | place: Atlantic Ocean: North East | collected 2012
TAACTATCCCAGAATCATCAAGAGCTCTAAATGCTGGTTCAGCAACTGATTCATATCTTAAGTCCACATAACAATCATCTTCTAATATCGGTAAATTATATTTATGAGCAATTTTAAGAATTTGCTCTCTTCTATGCTTAGGAATCGATGAACCTGTTGGATTTTGATGCTCTGGAATAGTATATATATATTTTGGCAATCTATCTAAGGCAATCATTTCTGAAATTTGCTGGTCTAAGGCCTCTGGAATAATTCCTTCTTCATCGATTTTCATACCAACTACTTCAGCATCAAATTTTCTAAATTGATTAAGTGTTCCCATATAAACAAATTCTTCTGCTAAGACAATATCTCCAGGGTTGGTCAAAGCTTGTATTACTAAACCAATTGCTTCTCCAGAACCATTGGTCAAGACTATTTGATCTTTATCGACTATAATGCCTCTATCATTCTTCAATTTTTCGCTAGTAAATTCTCTTAGTTCTTCCGAACCCATTACATGAGGATAATAAGCCATTTGTTTATTTACTTTTTCGCTATTTGTATCCATAGCTGTTGTCAATGAATGAATTAGTCCATCCATTGGCAAGGTTTCTGGGGCTGGATATGCAACTGCAAAATCATATTTAGCATGTGAAACTACATTAATTGGAGTATCAGAAGATTTTACTGAGAAAATTTTATCGTAATTAAATTTGGTAGCCATAGTTTTAAAATCCTTTTATTTTTAGTATTAGGATAGCAAAAAATAAAATATACTCAAGATATAAAGGTAATCTTCTCCTTATTCTGTAACAAAAAGGGGTTTTAGAATACTATTATTTAGTTGTAAAATGATAATATAACTAAAAAAATATAAGCAAGGAAAATTACTTGGCAGAAAAAAAAGCACGTAAAGATGCTATGGAAGAAAATTTTAATGATATTTCAGCAGCTTTAGATGGTGAGGTAGAAAAAGTAGATTCTTTTACTAGAATTGAGTCTACCAATATTGAGGATGAAGAAATAAGCACAGAAAGTGACGCAACTGCAATAACTAGTTCTGAGCTTGATATGTGGGAGGCAGCAAGAGCAATAGATGATGCATCACTAGCCGCTCAAAATGTTATGAAAGAACTCCAAGAATCTGAGCTAACTGAAGATACTGTTAGAATGTACCTCAGAGAAATAGGTAGAGTTTCTTTGCTAACAGCTGATGATGAAGTAGTTTTAGCCAGAGCTGTCGAACTTGCAAAAAAGCTTGAAAGTATCGAAAGCTCACTTACTCAAGATGACCCAAATTCTAAAATTGAAAATATTGAAATACTTAAAAGTGTGTTTCAAGAGCTTTCTAAAACATATGAAACTGCTAGCTCAGTATGTAAATTCCTTGGAATAAAACCACCAATTAATTTAGATTTAGTAATAAAAGACGATAGGATCAGAAGTCTAATTGATAATCAAAAAAATGAAGAGTTAATTAATTATCTTTCTGATGCACTAGGAGTAAGTCCTGATGAAGCTCATAAATTAGTAGTAGATTTTTCTGTATCTACAAGATTATTATCTTCAGATACGGTTGAAATGCTAACACTAAACCCTGATATTAATAAACTAGAAGAGGAAATTCAAAGTCCTAAATTTATCGAAAATTTACAACCTATTGTTGGCGTACTGAATGCTCACATCATAAGGGTTAGAGAGGAGGGGGAAAAAGCGCGAGAACATCTAGGAGAAGCAAACCTAAGACTTGTAGTCAGTGTCGCAAAAAAACATCTAAGCAGAGGATTATCAATGCTTGATTTAATTCAAGAAGGTAATATAGGTTTGATGAGAGCAATTGAAAAATTTGACTTTAGAAAAGGATTTAAATTTAGTACATATGCAACATGGTGGATAAGACAAGGAATAACCAGAGCTATCGCTGATCAAGCAAGAACAATTAGGATTCCTGTTCACGTAGTTGAAACCCTAAATAAAATAATGAGGGCTCGAAGGGAATTAAGTCAACAATTAAACAGAGAACCTTCAATTGAAGAACTTTCAGAAAAAGTAGAACTTCCTATTGAAAGAGTGTCTGAAATATTACAAATGTCTCAAGATCCTGTTTCACTTGAAACTCCCATTGGAGAAGATGCAGAAAATGAACTTGGAGATATTATTCAAGATAATACAGCTCCTGCTCCAGCTGATATAGCTGCACAATCTTCTATGCGACAACAAGTTGATGAAGTATTAGGTAGCTTACAAGATAGAGAAAGAAAAGTTTTAGAACTAAGATTTGGATTATTTGATGGAAGGCCAAGAACTTTAGAGGAAATAGGTGGAGAACTAAACTTAACCCGTGAAAGAATAAGGCAGATTGAAAGAAAAGCACTTGGAAGATTAAGACAAGACACAAATGTTGGTGAACTTAGAGAATTATTAGCCTAAATTTTTGAAAATTTCGTCAGTCTTTGACCAGATTCTTTTTCACCAATTTCTGCTACATATATATCACCGTTATCATCCACCCACATACCATGAGCGCTTTGACAGGCAGCATCATTTCCGCGCCATCTAGTAATTATTTCTCCATCTGAGCTTAAAATTGTTATCCCATTTTTATTCTCTCCTCCACCCTGCTCTAAAACATAAACTACATCAGAATTTTTCGAGAAAAATATGTCTCCTGGCCCAGCAAAACCATCCCAAGATTTAATATATTCCCCATCTGGGCTAAATATTTGAATTCTATTATTTTCTCTATCACAAACATATACTAAGTCGTTTTTATCTACTCCAACCTTGTGAAGAATAGCAAATTGTCCCTCTTTTGTACCCGCACTTCCCCAAGAAATTTCTAGTTCACCTTTACTTGAAAATCTATGCATTCTACGATTTGCATAGCCATCAGAAATAAATATTTTCTTATTACTATTAATAGCTATCCCTGTTGGCATATTGAAAGGTGAACCTTGAGTATCATTAGTTGTAACAGTAATGTTAGCGTACCCGAAAGTTCCTAAACTGAGTAAAATATCACCATTTTCATTATGTTTTGTTACTAAGTGTGTTTGATGATCAGCTAGCCATATACTATCATCAGAATCTATATACATACCGTGCGGGACTCTAAATTCATTGTTATCTAATCCTAAATTACCCCACGACCCAATAAATTCCCCATTTTTTTCCCAACAAGTAATAGGGTGTTTAGACCTAGAGAACAACCATACTCTAGACTTAGAATCTAGAGCAACATCAGCAATTTGACCCAATTCCCAAAATTTTGGTTTATACCTTAGCCAATTCTGATCAACTTCATACTTGTATTTACCTTCACCAACTTGTGTCATATATTTTCCTTTATAAACTCTTTATCATATTCCATTTTCTGAAACTTATTGGTTCTCTACCATTATTTAAGTCTATGTCATCTCTTTTAGACCAATTAGTATACGATACTTCAGCAACATATACAGAACCTTTACTATCTACAGTTATTCCATGAGGAGAAATAAATTGGTCAGCACCTTCACCTTCTTGCTCATCACCAAAAGAAGTGATTAAATGAAAATCATAATCTAAAACCTTAACCGATAAACCTAAATTAGGCACCCCAACTTGGGTATTTGCACCGGTTCCAGCTTCAGCAATCAATAAATAATTATCTTTGTATGAGGTTATTGCTTGAGGTCTATGCATATGAAATTGTGAAATAAATTCCCCATCAAGTGAAAAAACTTGTAGCCTAAAGTTTTCGCGATCACACATAACAACCTTGTCACTACCTAACATAGTTATATTATGAGGAAGGGAAAATTGACCCTCTTCAGTACCTGGTTCTCCCCATGACAATATATGCTTACCATGTTTATCAAACTTATGAATTCTTGAATTTCCATATCCATCAGTCACAAATAAATCTCCGTTACTAGGATTAATTGCTATGTCAGTAGGCCTATTAAAATAACCTCCAGATTGCCATCCACAAGGTTCACCTTTTTGACCGATTGTAAAAATTACTTCACCATTTTTCGAACGTTTTTGTACAAAATGACCAAGATCATCTACAAGGTACAGATTATCTTCAGAATCTATCTCTATACCATGCGGCCTAATAAATTCTCCTTCGCCCATAGTTTTTAAAAAGTTTCCCTCTTTATCAAAAATTATTAATGGGTGATCTCCCCTATTGAAAACATAAACATTATCTTCCGAATCAACTGAAACTGATGTCGCTTCCTTAAAAAATATAGGATGTGGTAATTTAGCCCAAAATGCTTCTGGAGAGAAGTATGATTCTTTATTTATCATAATATTCTTTCTTATTTTTACTCATATTATTTTTTTTATTCTTTATCTAAGGATTCTAATTCATTCCAAATTTTCTTGGCATATTTCAAAGATTTAAAATCACTATGCCATTGATCACCATTCCAAGCTCCCTCTATAGTCATATAACCTGAATAATTAGCATCATAGAGTGATGATATAGCATATCTATAGTCAATTTCACCATCCGGTAATGGAACCCTGATAAATACTGAACGATTATTTTCAGGATGATAAACTGTTAAGAGATTTTTACAGTGCCAATATTTTGAAATTGATGCCATTGAATCTATAGCATTTTCAAATGTTTCTTCCGGAACATCATAGTTCCAGAGTATATTACCCAAGTCAGGATTTATTCCAAAGTTTTCTTTATCAACTTTATTGTGTAATAAAATAGCAGACCATGAGTTATCAACAGGAGAATTTTGGTGGACTTCTGCAGTAATTATAATTTTTTTGTCATTAGCAAAATCACAAGCTTCTTTGTATACTTTTGCTATTTCATCATAGATATATAACATTGAATCTTTAGATGAATCTTGAGAAATATTCCATCCTTTTTCACTTCCTGGTACAGATCCAGGAGGATAACCAGGTAATCTTGCGGGTGCACTTAATGCACCATTTACAATTTCTGCACCTATAATTTCAGCTGTTTCAATTCCATTAAATAATCTTTCTATATTCTTTGGCCCATGTTTAGCATCATGCAGAGTACCACCTGCTCTTATACATCCAATAACCAGACCAAAATCATTTATCCTTTTAGAAAAATCCAATAAATCATTTTTATTACTAAAGTGATCAAAAGTTTCTAATCCAATTTCTAAAGCATCAAAACCCAATTCTTTAGTTTTTAATAAAAAAGCATCAGAAAAATTTTCTGGTTTCAAATCAGTATAAGGATAAGAAATTGGAAAAATTGTATGTCTACGATTCGCATAACAAAATCTCATGATAATTCCCCTTATATATATTAGATTTACATTGGATACTACTTTAATTTTTCACGTAAGTAAAATAAAATTCATATTAATAATCAAGTTTTTATAATGAACAGCAACACTAAGAATCTAATATATGTATCAATTGGAACATGCTGTTTTTGGTTATCACTATATTTATATGTTCCAATACTTCCAATACATTCTACTGAACTTGGAGCAAATTTAAAAGTAACTGGCTTCATTATTGCTTCCTATGCTTTAGGACAACTAATATTTAGAATCCCAATTGGAATTTTATCAGACATTTTCAGTAGAAAGTTATTCACAATAATTTCATTTACCTTATGTAGTTTAGGTGCTTTAATTTTGGGTTTATCAGAAAATCCTAATCAATTACTATTGGGTAGATCTATAACTGGTATAGCTGCTGCAGGCTGGGTATCGCTCACGGTACTTTTTTCTACATTTTTCCCAGAAGATAAAACTCAAAAAAGTGTAACTATTTTGATGATTATTAATACTGTGTGTGTAGTTTTAGCAACATTTTCTGGAGGTATTTTAGCTGAATATTATGATAATTCTATAACCTTTCATATTAGTTTCATAATTGGAATAATAGGAATAATATTCTTATTATTTTCAAAAGAGCCAACTTTTGAAAAAAGTTCTAAAAATTATTTTTTGTCTATAAAAAAAATAGTTCTAAATAAAACAATACTTCGTATTTCAATAATTGCAATAACATTACAGTTTATAGTTTTTGGTATAAATTTTGCTTTTTTACCTATATATGTAGAAAAATTAGGTGCGTCGAAGTCAGAAGTCGGTTTTCTAACTTCAACGGGTATGTTAGCAACAGTGTTTGGTACACTTATATCTTTTTATCTTCAGAAGAAAATCAATCCTTCAGTATGCTTATTTATTGCTTCTATTATGATAGCTACATCTCTAATTATTTTCTCAATAAGCGAAAATTTAGTAATAATTTTCTTAGTAAATATACTTAATGGATTTGGTAGAGGTCTTATGAATACAATTCTTATAAGCCTAACTCTTATACATGCTGATAAAAACCTTAAGGCAACTACTCAAGGGGTTTACCAAGCTTTGTATTCATTAGGTATGTTGTTAGGACCAGCAATATCAGGAGTTTTAGCACAAAAATACACACTAGATCATGTATTTATATTATCAACAATTATCATAGCTTTTGGAGGTATATTATCAATAATAAAACCATTTAAAGAAAAAAAATGATTTATAATCATAAAAAATAAAATAATATTTTTTTGGAGAAAAAATTGGTTGATAATATGCGTTTTGAAAAAGATTCAATGGGAGAATTAGAGGTACCATCTAAGGCTTATTATGGGGGAAATACCAGAAGAGCTGAATTAAATTTCCCTATAAGTAACCTAAGATTAGGTAGATCATTTATAAAAGCAATTGCTCAAGTAAAGCTATCTGCCGCAATTATAAATAAAGAACTAGGAACTATTCAAAATCATATTGCTGATGCAATAATAGATGCTGCAAAAAAAGTTATCGATGGTTATTATGATGATCAATTTGTTGTTGATGTATTTCAGACAGGATCAGGTACTTCAACAAATATGAATGCAAATGAAGTAATTTCAAATATAGCTATTGAATCATTAGGAGGAATACTTGGCTCAAGAGACCCAATACATCCAAATGATCATGTAAATAAAGGCCAATCATCAAATGATGTCATCCCAACAACTATTCATGTTGCAGCAGCAGTATCTATAAATGAAAAACTAATTCCTAGTTTAGAAATTTTAGAAAAATCTTTAGACAAAAAATCTAAGGAATTTTGGGAAATAGTAAAAACCGGTAGGACTCACCTGCAAGATGCAACACCAATAAGATTAGGCCAAGAATTTGTAGGTTATGCAGGTCAAACTAAATTAGCAATATCAAGAGCAAAAAAAGCATTAGATGAGCTAAGAGTTTTAGCATTAGGTGGAACTGCTGTTGGAACAGGAATAGGTATGCATCCAAAATTTAGTAAAGGAGTTATTCAAGAACTTGCCAAAATGACTAAAATTGATTTTGTAGAAACTGATAATCATTTTCAATCTCAAAGTACAATAGATGCGATTGTATCAGCATCTGGTGAAATAAAATCTATTGCGGTAAGTATGATGAAAATCGCTAATGATATAAGATGGTTGGGTTCGGGACCAAGAGCTGGAATTGGAGAAATTTCACTACCAGAAGTACAACCAGGATCCTCTATAATGCCTGGAAAGGTTAATCCTGTAATAGCCGAATCTGTAGCAATGGTTTGTGCACAAGTTATTGGTAATGATTCAACTGTAACTATTGCAGGTCAATCAGGAAATTTTGAATTAAATGTTATGATGCCTGTTGCTGCTCACAATTTACTTGAAAGCATAGATCTGCTGTCTTCATCTTCAACTAATTTTGCTGAACAATGCATTGATGGACTTGAAGCTACTAATAAAGGTCCAAATATGGTAATGCAAGGTTTGGCTATTTGTACTGCATTGGCACCAATAATAGGTTATGATTTAGCTGCAAAAATTGCACATATAGCATCAGAAACTGGCAAAACAATAAAAGAAGTAACAATTATAGAAACAGATCTTCATGAGGATGAAATCGATAGAATCTTAGAGCCTTTATCAATGACTGAACCAATGGAATAAAATTTATGGATAATATTGAAACAAAAATTGAAAAATTAGGAATTATTTTAGACAATCCTGCTAATCCAGTAGCTAATTTTGTTCCAGCAGTAACTTCAGGTAAACTTATCTTTTTATCTGGTCAAGGCCCAATGAAAAATGATGGTTCATATATGAAGGGAAAACTCGGTAAAGATTTGAGCATTGATGAAGGATATGAAGCAGCAAAATTAGTTTGTATACAATTGCTAGCAGCTCTTAAGAAACAAATAGGCGACTTAAATAAAGTTAAGAAAATAGTTAAAGTTCTAGGATTAGTAAATGCCGATTTAGAATTTGAAAATCATCCAAATGTTATAAATGGCTGTTCTGACTTGTTAGTAGAAATTTTTGGTGATCGTGGTAAGCATGCTAGGTCAGCAATAGGTGTGGGAAGTCTCCCTTTCCAAATACCAGTTGAGATTGAAATGATAGTAGAAATAAAATAATTTTAACTTTACTAATATTGAAAGAATAATTTGTCAAAAAATGAAAATTTAAAATCAACATTAATAACATTAGCTTGGTCTGTTTATATACCATCTTTTTTATTATCTGTAGCGCAGGGCATGATAATACCAATATTACCAGGCTTTGCATCAGAAGAGATGGCAGCTACAACATTTATGATTGGATTGATTGTCTCAGCTAAAGCAATTGGGATGCTGATATTTGATATTCCCTCAGGAATAATTTTATCGAGATATGGAATGAGCAAAACAATGATGCTTGGAGTAATATTATTTGCCCTATCGTCTTTATTTGCTTCAGTAGCTCAGTCAACCACTTTCTTATTTTTCGCCAGAGTTATTGCAGGAATAAGTTTTTCTTTATGGATGATTTCAAGACACTCCTATATAGCAATAGCTGTACCAATTGAAATTAGAGGTCGAGCTATTTCTATATTCGGTGGATTTGGGAGAGTTGCAACTATACTTGGTCCTTTTATAGGTGGAATTATAGCTGAATTTATAGGAATTAGAGTCCCTTTTATTTTGCAAATATTCTTAGCAATTATGACAATGATTATTCTGATTGTAAACCATAAAAAATCTGAAAAATATAATGAAGAAATAGACAAAAAACTTTTATCACAAAATAAAAAAATACTATCTGGTTTTTCTACAGTATTAAAAAAGAATTACAAAGTTTTTATGACTGCAGGATTTGTGGCATCTGTTCTTTCTTTTTTGAGAGCAGCAAGAGAATTTTTAATCCCTTTTTGGGGAGAAGAACTAAAATTATCAAAAGATATAATCGGATACATAGTTACAGCATCATTTGCTATTGATTCTTTATTATTTCCTTTAGTTGGTTACGTAATGGATAGATGGGGAAGAAAGTTTACTGGGGTTCCAGCAATTATGACTTTATCAATAGCAATATTACTAATTCCTTTAACTCGAGATATAAATGGCTTATTATTAGTAGCAATTCTAGCAGGTTTAGGAAATGGATTATCTACTGCTTTTATCCTTACCCTGGGAGCCGATTTATCGCCAAAAGATAATAGAGGAGAATTTTTAGGTACATGGAGAATGTTCGCGGATACAGGAGCCTCTTCAGCTCCTCTTACTATTGGATATATGGGGCAAATAATTTCTCTTACTTTTGCTTCAAGCATCACTGCTATTTTTGGTTTAATTGGAACAATAATATTAATTTTTTTAGTGAAAGACACAAAAAAGAATAACAAATCCTAAACTAGACTTAATAATTTTTTCAGGCACAAAGAATCTTCATTAAAAGTCCTACCATCAATCCATTTTTTTGATTCTCCACTAATACCATCCACTGCACCAGCGGCAACTATTTTACAGAGCCAATCATAGGTTTGATTTATAGTTGGAAGTAAATTTTGTTTTTTTATTATTGATAAAGCTGCAAGTAGGCCATAAGCTCCCCAATTAGATACACTAGATATAATTAATTCTGTAGTTTTAGTAACAGAAGGTTTATCAGGTAATCCATCTATCTTTTTTATTTGATCAAAAAAATTTCCCATACCAATTTCATTACCTCCATCTCCAATACCTATAGTTTTTTTATGGAAATTAAATAAGTAGTCAATTTTAGAGTTATATTCTGAAAAATCTAAACCTTTCCAATTTCTATAAGTTCCATCTTCTAAAATACCTGCTCTTTCAATAGATATTAGAAGAGATGGGTTATAGTCACTTAACAATTTTTTTGCAAAATCTGATGACTTTTTATGACTAAGATTAGGAAAAGTTATAATATCTTTTTTTTTGAAAATAGAACTGATGACATCATAACTAAATTCATCAGTTATTATATAAACTTCATTACCTAACATCTTTAAAGAGTCACTTAGTGCTTTTGCACCTATTGGACCATCCGTTTCACCTTTCTTAGAACTTAAAATATAAAAACCAGTGGTTATAAAAATTACCCCTTGATTATTAATTACTAAATTTGATGAATTTTCAAGCCAATCATCTTGCATATGAGAATTTAGTTTAGAAATCGAACGAGTATCATCTGATAAGATAATTTCTTGTATGAGACTAAATTTTTTCATTTTTTATTATTACTATTTAAATCAGTTACAAACATATGACCAGGAGAATGAGTTATCATAAAATCAATTTTACTTGATAAGGCAATATTTTGAGGTGTTACTCCACACGCCCAAAAAACTGGAAGCATTGATTTATCATGATTTATCCAAGCATCGCCATAATCAGGATTACGTAAATCTTTTATACCAATCTTAGATGGATCTCCTATATGAACTGGAGAACCATGAGAACTAACATATTTAGAAGATATTTCAATTACCTCATCAATTCTACTTTTAGGGATCCATCTCAATGTAACAACCGTATTACCAAAGAAACTTCCTGAAGGTATTGTTTGAATATTTGTATTAAACATTGGTACAGTCTTTGCAGTAGAGTAATAAGGTAAATTAAAATTACACTTAACTAATTCGTGCTCAAAGTTAAAACTACATCCAAGTAAAAAAGTAACTAAATCATTAGTCCAATAATTTTCAATATTAATTGTTTCATCAAATAGTTTCCCTGACTTATAAATTCTATATTTTGGAACATCGAATCTGATATCAGAATTTGGAGCAGTTAATTTTGCTTCAGGATCACCTGTATCAAACACTTCAATTATGGGACACGGCTTACTATTTCTTTGGCAAAATAATAAAAAATCATATGCGTATTTCTTATGTAAAATAACAACGTTAGTTTGGAGGAAATTTTTACATTCTCCAGATGTCTGGCTAGTAAACTTACCTTTTCGTATCTTATTTCTTAATAATGCTGATTCCATGTATAATATTTTTCATTGAAAAGAATTTATACTACGTATATTATCAAAAAACAAAATAATAAGCACTGCGAGAATTAATTATGAAAATAACCAAAGTAGATCAATTTTCCCCTAGAAATAGAACTAGACTTATAAGAATTTCAACTGATACAGGCATAGAAGGCTGGGCTGAAAGTACTTTAGAGGGAAAACCTCACTCCGTTCCTGCTGCAATCAATGAATTTTCTGAATACCTGATTGGAAAAAATCCTCTTAGAATAGAACATCACTGGCAACAGATGTATCGCTCTTCTTTTTTTAGAGGAGGTGCTCATAACATGTCAGCAATTGCTGCAATAAATGCTGCATTATGGGATATATCTGGAAAACATTATGGAGTTCCTAGTTATATGCTTATGGGTGGTAATGTTAGGGATAAAATTAGAGTTTATGCTCATTGGGGGATTAGGGATTTAACTGATGAAGGACTCAATGCATCAAAAGATAGATTAGAAAAATTACAAAAGTCTGGATATACAGGATATAAAGCTGGTCCAGCAGGAACATGGAGAGCTCATGAACCTCCATCAAGAATTGACGAATTTGTAAAAGCAGCATATATGATGAGGGAATGGGTCGGTGATGATGTTGAGTTATGTTTTGATTTTCATGGAAAAATGACTCCAGGTTTAGCAGTAGAAGTCTGCAATGAAATAAAAGGTATGAGGCCTATGTTCGTTGAAGAACCAATTCCACAAGAAAATTCAGATGCTCTAAAAAGAATTCAAGAGCAAGTAAGTTTTCCTTTGGCTACAGGAGAAAGACTTCTAAGCAGATGGGAATTTAGAGAAGTAATTGAAAAGCAAGCCGTTTCGCTTCTTCAGCCTGATGTTGCTCATTGTGGAGGACCCTCAGAATTAAAACGTATAGCAAATTATGCTGAGGTATATTATCAACATATTATGCCTCATTGTGCTATTGGACCTTTAGCACTAGCAGCATGTATGCTTGTTGATGCTGTGGTACCAAATTTCTTAATA
>MDSV01175995.1_pt1 | contig 12288 bp, 7 predicted proteins | sample 810851 | NCBI WGS metagenome assembly MDSV01 (sample SAMN05326640, study PRJNA326480) | marine metagenome | isolation source: seawater | place: Atlantic Ocean: North East | collected 2012
AAGCACGTTGTCAAGGGCGGCATGTCACCGGACGTGCTGCGCGCGGACCTCCTGGCGTACCTCCGCACGTAAATGACTGCTCGGCCAGTGGAGGAAGCCCGTTGTCAAGGGCGGCATGTCCCCGGACGTGTTGCGCGCGGACCTCCTGGCGTTCCTCCGCACGTAAATGGCCAAAGCGGCGCGTTAGGTTGCACTAGGGTTTAGGGTTTAGCAGGCATTGCAATGGCAAAACGGGTGAATAAAGCAAGCATCAAAAACCTGCTCTCGTTTTTTACTGCGCATGAACCACTCACGGAGATCCACTCACTGAGATCCACTCACGGAGATCCACTCACGTAGATCCACTTACGGAGATGCACTCACGGAGATGCACTCACGTAGATCCACTCACGGAGATCCACTCACGGAGATGCACTCACGGAGATGCACTCACGGAGATGCACTCACGGAGATGCACTCACGTAGATCCACTCACGTAGATCCACTCACGGAGATCTGGAGGGTAAAAATCGAATGGGAGCTGGGTGTGAGCAGTGGCTTCACGGAAAATTACTCCTCCAGATCTCCGTGAGTGGGTGTATGCCGGAGGATGCTGCAAAATTAAGGTCTTTGTGGGAGGATACGTTTTGTTTGCTTAGTTTTGTTCACGAAAAATCTCAAAATATTGGTTTGTAAAATTTCGCTAAAAGCGGAACTGGGTGCCTATAAATAGCGTCGAATTTCCCCCGGCGACCACATTTCCAGACCCCTACCACTTCCACGCAAAGAAGAACGATATTGACGGCATTGAGACTAAGATGCAGGTCGTGATGACATGTGGCAACAACATGTGCGGCAATGTGCTGTCGCCACCACTGAAGTGGTGCTCCAAGTGCAAGGGGGAGGCATACTGCGGCAAGGAATGCCAGGTTCGAGACCTCCCCGCCGAGGCCCCCCCTGCTGCCAGCTCTGACACGCACACATACGTCTACACGTGCCCCCACCGCAGATTGCAGCGTGGAAGGCGGGGCATAAGAAAACGTGTGGGAAGGTTGTGAGGAGCGCGGCGGGGGGAGGTGCTGCGCGCGCAGAGGCCACGCTTGAGAACATGGGGATGACTGCCGAGCAGAAGAGGCTGTACGCGAGGTTGTGGAAGCTGCAAGAAGCGGAAGACTGGCTGGGTGTGGTGACGCTGGAACGGGAGGCTCAGGTGATGGCGCGGGAGCTTCGTGCCAGGAACCCGAGGTTGGCAGGCAAGATTAACAGTGTCGTCGGGAATGGTTTTCAAGAGACGGGGGACTATGCGCGGTCGCGCGAGCTGCACGAGGCGCACAGGGCGATCTGCGAGGAGTTGGGGGACCGCGAGGGGTTGGCGGCAGCGTACTGCAACCTCGGGAACTGCTACGAATGCACGGGGGACTATGCACGCGCGATGGAGCTGCACGAGCAGTGCAGGGTGATGAGCGAGGCGCTGGGGGACCGTGCGTGGGTGGCGAGGGCGTGGACCAACATGGGGAACTGCTACAGCTGCACGGGGGACTATGCGCGGGCGCGCGAGCTGCACGAGCAGCGTATGGCGATGGCCGAGGAGATGGGGGACCGCGCGGGGGTGGCGGCGGCATGTGCCAACCTTGGGTGCTGCTATTTCGCCACGGGCGACTATGCTCGGGCGCGCGAGCTGCACGAGAAGGACAGGGCGATCTGCGAGGCGCTAGGGGACCGCGCGGGGGTGGCGACGGCGTGCGGCAACATCGGGATCTGCTACCACGGCACAGGGGACTATGGGCGCGCGCGCGCGCTGCTTGAGCAGCAGAGGGAAATGGGGGAGGAGCTCGGGGACCGCGCGGGGGTAGCGAGGGCGTGCGGCAACCTCGGGCTCTGCCACTTGAGCACGGGGGACTATGAGCGCGCGCGCGAGCTGCACGAGGAACGCAGGGCAGCAGCGGAGGCGATGGGAGACCGCGCAGGGGTCGCAATGGCGTTAGCAAACATCGGGAACTGCTCCCAGCGCACGGGGGACCATTTGGGCGCGCGCGAGATGCATGAGGCGTCCAAGGCGATATGCGAGGAGATAGGGGACCGCCAGGGGGTTGCTTCGGCCTGCGGTAACATCGGAGAATGCTACTTGCATTCGGGGGACTATGGGCGGTCGATCTCGCACTTTACGCAGCAGTATGAGCTGGCAAAAGAAATGAAGGTCGTGCCTGGTGAGGCAACCGCAGCGCTGGGCGCGGGTGTAGCGCTGAGGCTTGAGGTGCGCGCCAGTGTGCGAGCGCGAGATGCCAGCGGTTCTGCGCTGCCAGGACCGCCGGGGTTGAGTGAAGATGCAGTGCGCGAGGCGGAAAAGTGGCTACAGACTGCCCTCGACCTGGGTCGCACAGAGGCGCGCTTGCACCTCGCGCACCTCACCTTTGATGCGGGCCAAGAGGCCTCGGCGCTGCAGTACCTGCAGGATTATCTCTCGTGGTGCGTGGAAGGGGGACGCAACCAGTGTGCTGGTTGTGACCAAACGAGGGGCGAGGACGCACCGATGCTGACGTGCGGGTGCTGCCTCGTCGCCAGGTTTTGCAGCGTTGAACATCAGAAGATGGCCTCGAAAAGCGTCGCCTCCGGTGGCAGCTTGCTGAAGGGCAGGCACAGGGATGTGTGCCACGTCTTGGGCAGGTGGAGGCAGCACGTTGTGAAGGAGAGCGCGTCGCCAGAGGTGTTGCGCGAGGACCTCCTAGCGTTCCTCCGCAAGTAGAGCAACACCACGCGGTACTCGGTGTGGAGCACGGTGTTTAGAAGTCAAGCAAAACACACACAGAGTGAAATGAGAACCCTTTAAATTGTATTCAAATAAAAGCAAGTATCTTGGTTGTGTTGAGTGTGCAAAAATGGTGTGACGGTGTGCTGCCAGGTTGTGTGTGGTATGTCCCTATGCGACAACAAAGCGTGCAGCAAGGCGCGCTGCTAAGACAGATCAGAGGTGTCATCGAGCCCTGAGGTGCAGTTACATCCTGCCGTATTTTGTAGGTTTATGTTCAGTTTTTAGGTTTGTACTGCGAGCAACCTTTGGTTTGGTTAGTTTTGCTTGGTTAGTTTTGCTTGGTTGGTTTTGTTTGGTTAGTTTTGTTTGGTTAGTTTTGTTCATCCCAAAACCCTAAAAATATTGGTTCGTAAAATTTCGCTAAAAGCGGAAGCTTGTGCCAGGTGCCTATAAATGGCCTGGAATTTCACGCAGAGAAACCCACCATAAGCCTGCCACGGCCACGCATAAAAAAACCGATTGTAGACACCGGCGGTTGAAATGCCGGTCGTAACGTGTGCGCACGAGGCGTGCCGCAAGGTGCTCGTGCCGCCGCTTCTGCAGTGCTCCAAGTGCAAGGGGGAGGCATACTGCGACAAGCAATGCCAGGTGTGCAACCTTGCAACAAGCAGAGCGGAGGCGTGGGCGTGTGCTGCTGCCCGCTAACTCACACCGATACCATCTCCTGCATGTGACCGGCGGCAGATTGCTGCGTGGAAGAAAGGGCACAAGGACAAGTGCTTGAAAATGGGGCAAGGGGGGCTGGCGGCGGAGAAGTTAAGGCGCGTTGCAAAGGGTGCGGCTGTGGAGAAGTTAAAGCGCGCTGCACATGGGGTGTCCGAGCGGGGAGGCGCCGCGCGCTCTGGGACCGAGCTCACCACGCCACAAAGGGACCTGGTAGAGAGGTTGTTGCAGCTGCACGACGCAGGCGACTGGGTTGGCATCGTGGCACTCAGGCGCGAGACGATGGCGGTGGCGAAGGAGCTGTGTGGCACTGCACCGCGCTTGGCAGGCAGGATGCACAGCGTCCTTGGGGAAGGGTTGGAGTGCACGGGGAACTATGCGCTGGCGCGCGAGCTATACGAGCAGGACATTGCGAGATGCAAGGAGATGGGGGACCTTGCGGGCGTTGCGATGGCTTTCGGGAACCTTGGGCTGTGCTACCACCGCACGGGGGACTATGCACAGGCGCTCCTGGTGCATCAGGAGTCTAGGAAGATATGTGAGGAGCTGGGGGACAGCAAGTTGGTGGCAAGGGCATGCGGCAACCTCGGGAACTGCTACTTTAGCATGGGGAAATACGCGCGCGCGCTTGAGCTGTACGAGCTGCACAGGAAAATGGCGGAAGTGCAGGGGGACCAAGAGGGTGTGGGGACAGCGTGCGGGAACCTTGGGAACTGCTACTACCGAATGGGGAAGTATGGACAGGCGTGTGGGCTGCATGAGAAGCACAGGGCATTAGCAGAGGCGGTAGGGGACCGCGCGGGAGTGGCGAGAGCGTGCACCAACATCGGGAGCTGCTACTTGAACACGGGAGAGTACGAGCGGGCAAAGAAGATGCTGAAAAAGAGCATGGCAACGGCAGAGGAGCTAGGCGACCGCGTGGGGGTGGCAATGGCGTTGGGCAACTTCGGGCTCTGCTACCAGGAGACCGGGGACTACGTGTTGGCGCGCGAGGCGAATGAGTCCTCGAAGCGGATATCCGAGGAGATAGGAGACCGCCCCGGGGTTGCCAAAACGTGCGGAAACATTGCAAAATGTTACTTGAATACCGGGGACTATCGGCAGGCGATCTCGTACTTTAGGCAGAATTACGACATGGCAAAAGAAATGGAGGTAGAATTGGACCAGGCAGAGGCAGCGCTGGGCATGGGCGTTGCGCTAAGACTTGAGGTGCGCGCCAGTGTGCGAGGGCCTGCTTCTGTGCTGCAAGGACCCCCTGTGTCTGTATCAGCGTGCATTGATGATGCAGTGCGCGAGGCGGAAAAGTGGCTGCAGATTGCACTGGACTTTGGTTACGCACCGGCGCGCCTGCACCTCGCGCACATCGCCTTTGACGCGGGGACAGAGGGCAGAGCGCTGCAGTACCTGCACGACTATCTCTCCTGGTGTGTAGAACATGCACGAAACCAGTGCGATGGGTGCTGTCAAACGCGCGACGAGGACGCGCAGATGCTCACATGCGGGGGCTGCCGCGTTGCGAGGTTTTGCAGCGTTGATCATCAGAAGATGGCGTCGAAAAGCGTCGCCGAGGGTGGGAGCTTGCTGCAGGGCAGGCACAGAGATGTGTGTGCCTTGCTCCGCAAGTGGAGGCAGCAGGTTGTGAAGCGGGATGCGTCGCCGGCGGTGTTGCGCACGGACTTACTCGCGTTCCTCCGCATGTAGATAAACATGCTGTGCTGGAGTGTCGAGACGGGTGTTCAGAAGCCCATCAAACCGCAAAAACGGAAATCAACAAAGTTTAAAGTTGCAAGGTGTATGCAATAAAAGCAAGCATCCGAGTTGGTGTTGCGCGTGGAAAGGTGGTGTGACGGTATGGTTGCATGCGGCAACACCGCGTGCGGCAAGGCGCTCTCTGTGCCGCTGATGCAGTGTTCAAAGTGCAAGGCAGAGGCATACTGCTGCAAGGCGTGCCAGACCGCCGCGTGGAAGGCCGGGCACAAGCACAAGTGCGGTGCGCCGGGGCAGGGCGTGGCGGTGGCGCAGCTGCGGCGTGCCGCGCGGGGAGGCGCGCAATTAGAGGCCGCGCGCGCGCCGGCGGGGCTGACCGCGCAGCAGAACCGACTGGTGGCGAGGTTGTTCGAGCTGCAAGAAGCGAAAGACTGGCTGGGCGTGGTGGGGCTCGAAAAGGAGGCACTGGCGCTGGCGCGGGGGGGGCAGCCGGCTGCGACGAGTGTGATCCTCAACGTGCTCGGGCTTGGCTTCGAGAACACGGGGGACTATGGGCGGGCGCGCGAGCTGCACGAGCAGGACAGGTCCATCAGCGAGACGCTGGGGGACCGCGCGGGGGTGGCGGGAGCGTGCAGCAACCTCGGGAACTGCTACGAGAGCACGGGGGACTATGGGCGGGCGCGCGAGCTGCACGAGCAGGCAGAGGCGCTCTGGGAGGCGCTGGGGGACCGCAGGGGGGTGGCGAGGGCGTGTGGCAGCCTCGGGAACTGCTACTACCACACGGGGGACTATGGGCGCGCGCGCGCGCTGTACGAGCAGTGCAGGACGATTAGCGAGGGGCTGGGGGACCGCGAGAAGGTGGCGAGGGCGTGCAGCGGCCTCGGGAACTGCTACTACCGCACGGGGGACTATGCGCGGGCGCGCGAGATGCACGAGCAGCACAGGGCGATGGCGGAGGCGCTGGGGGACCGCGCGGGGGTGGCGAGGGCGTGCGCCAACCTCGGGAACTGCTACGGCAGCACGGGGGACTTTGGGCGCGCGCGCGAGCTGCACGAGCAGCACAGGGCGATGGCGGAGGCGCTGGGGGACCGCGCGGGGGTGGCGACGGCGTGCGGCAACCTCGGGAACTGCTGCTTGAGCACGGGGGACTATGGGCGCGCGATCTCGTACTTCACGGAGCAGTACAATATGGCAAAGGAAATGCAGGACGAGAGGTGTCAGGCAAAGGCAGCGCTTGGCATGGGTGTAGCGCTCAGACTTGAAATCCGGGCCAGTGTCCGAGGGCGTGCTGCTGGTGCTTCTGAGCTGCCAGCACCTCGTGCGTCCGCATCGGCGTGCAGTGATGATGGAGTGCGCGAGGCGGAGAAGTGGCTGCAGACTGCCCTGGACTTGGGTCACACAGCGGCACGCTTGCACCTCGCGCAGCTCGCCTTTTACGCGGGCCATGAGGCCTCGGCGGTGGAGCACCTACAGAACCATCTCGCCTGGTGCGTGGAATCGGGACGCAACCACTGTGCTGGTTGCTCACAGAGGCGAGGCGAGGACGAGCAGATGCTGACGTGCGGGGGCTGCCGCGTGGCCCGGTTCTGCAGCGTCGAGCACCAGAAGATGGCCTCGAAAAGCGTCGCCGCGGGTGGCAGCGTGTTTGAGGGCAGGCACAGGGATGTATGTGCATTGCTCGGCAAGTGGCGGCAGCAGGTTGTCAAGGGCGGTAAGTCGCCGGGGGTGCTGCACGCGGACCTCCTGGCGTTCCTCAGAAAGTAGGAGAACACCAACGCTATCCACTCACGGAGATCTCGAGGAGTAATTTTCCGTGAAGCCACTGCTCAAACCCATTCCCATTCTAATTTGTACCACGCTACGATGCGGTCGCCCTCTCTTGGGCTGCCTTCTCGAAACCAAATTACTCGTCGAGATCTCCGTGAGCGGTCGATGCGAGCGCCTAACCTCCGTACGCACGGTACCAAAACAAAATCCTGAATCAACCGGCCTCAGGGCTTTGCTTCTCGCCTTAACGAATATCCGATTTATTTGTACCATACCTTGATTTCATATTTCAACCTATCACGCCTTTTGTTTGCTTGGTTTTGTTCACCGCAAAACCTCAAAAACATTGGTACGTAAATTTTCGCTAAAAGCGGAAGCGTGTGTTGGGTGCCTATAAATAGCCTGGAATTCCACCCAGAGACAAAACCCCGCATAGGCCTGGCACGGCCACGCAGAGACAAGCCCAAGTGCAAACACCGACGGTTGAAATGCCAGGCGTAAAATGTGCGCACAAGAAGTGCGGCGCCGCGCTCGCGGCGCCACTTCTGCAGTGTTCAGTGTGCAAGGGGGAGGCATACTGCAACAAGGTTTGCCAGGTGAGAAACCTTCCAGCAACAAGAGCGTACCACTCACGGAGCTCTGCAGGAGTAAATTTCCGTGAAGCCTACGATGCGGGCACCCTCTTTTGGGATGCCTTCTCGAGACCAAATTACTTGTTTAGATCTCCGTGAGCGGTGTGCGGGCGTGTGCTGCTGCTTGCTAACGCACACCAACACCATCCCTCACTGCACGTGCCTGTCGGTGGCAGACAGCTGCGTGGAAGGAAGGGCACAAAAAGAAGTGCGAGAAGATGCGGTTAGGGGGCGGGGCGGCGAAAAGGCTGGATCGCGCTAGGAAGGCGGAGGTTGAGAGGGCCGCTGAAGCGCACTGCAGAAGCATGCTGTCCACGCCGCATAGGAAGCTGGTGAAGAGTTTGTTCGAGCTGCAAGACGCAGACGACTGGTTGGGAGTGGCGGCGCTCGAAGAGGAGGCCCTGGCGCTGGTGCGGGAGACGGGCGTTGAGCATCCGCGTTTGGTGACTGCGATTCACGGCATCCTCGGGCTTGGCTTCGCGGGCATCGGAAAGTATGGGCGGGCGCTCGAGTTTCACACGACGAACAAGGCGATGTATGAGGAGCTGGGGGACAGCAAAGGGGTGGCAAAGGCATGGGGCAACATGGGGAACTGCTACCACAGCATGTTAGACTATAGCCGGGCGCGCGAGATGTACAATAAGGACAGGGAGATGTGCGAGTCGCTGGGGGATAGAGAGGGTGTGGTAAGGGCCTCCTGCAACCTGGGGTGCTGCTACGACAGTACGGGGGACTATAGGCAGGCGCTCGAGATGTACGAGACGGCAAAGACGATGTACGAAGAGATGGGGCATCGCGTTGGGCTGGCGGGGGTGCACGGAAACATCGGGAACTGCTACCTGCACATGGGGAACTATGATGAGGCGATGTCTCACTACAAGGAGCATTATACGATGGCAGAGGAATTGAACCTGGAACAGGGTAAAGCAAACGCAGCGCTGGGGATAGGTGTAACGTTCAGACTTCAGGTCAAGGACGCTGGTGCTGGTGGCGATGGTGTTGTAGTGAGACAGGTGGAAGATTGGCTGAAGATTGGCCTCAACTTAGGTCATACAATGGCGCGCTTGCACCTCGCGTATCTCGCGTTCGATGCAGGACAAGAAGAGAAGGCGCTGGCATATCTCCACGACTATCTCCACAATTGTGTCGAAAACGCACGCAATAGGTGCCATGGTTGCTGGAAAACGAGGGGCGAGGACGCGCCGATGCTCACGTGCGGGGGCTGCCACGTCGTAAGGTTCTGCAGCCGCGAACACCAGAAGATTGCCTCGAACAGAGTCACGTCAGGCGGTTGCTTGTTTAAGGGGAGGCACAAGGATGTGTGTCCCTTGCTCGGCAAGTGGAGGCAGCAGGTTGTCAAAGAGGGCATGTCGCCGGACGTGCTACGCGCGGATGCACTTGCGTTCCTCGGCATGTAGAGGTGTAGCGTGGCCCCTGCCGCAAAAAAGCGGAATTTGCTTTAAGTTTCATTTAAATACAATCAAGATTCGCAGTCGTGGGTTGTGGTCCGCTCACGGAGATCTGGAGGAGTAATTTTCCGTGAAGCCACTCCTCAAACTTAGCTCCCATTCTAATTTGTACTACGCTAGGATGCGGTCACCCTCTTTTGGGCTGCTTTCTCGAAACCAAATTACTCGTCTAGATCTCCGTGAGCGGTCAGGTCGTGAATGTCTCTTTTCAAAAACTAGAGCATAACGCATTTCGCGAGGATATGCTGGCGTATTTTCAGCAGTGATTGGGAGCAGGCTTTTGTACAAATACAGAGGGGGTTTTACTCTGGAAGCCTTGTTTGATCGTAGGACCCCCCCTGGGGTTAGGATTCTTTCAGAATGGGGTGAGGAGGAGGAAATATAAACTCAGACCAACGAAGCAAAAAACTGTACCGGGAATTCCTTCGTTGGCACGAGTTTATATTTCCTCCTCCTCACCTCAGTCTGAAAGAATCCTGACCCTAGCGGGGGGGATTCCTACGATCATATCGAGGGTGAGGGCGCCACGACCACAGACGACCACGGAGGCCCTTTGCCTTGCGTGCATGTGGGTACGATGGAGCTGCACGTGCCGCTTACGGAGATCTAAACGAGTAATTTGGTTTCGAGAAGGCAGCTCAAAAGAGGGTGACCGCATCGTAGCGTGGTACAAATTAGAATCGGAGCTGGGTTTGAGCATTGGCTTCACGGAAAATTACTCCTCCAGATCTCCGTGAGTGGTGTGTCGCTTCGATGTCCGGCGACCAGCGAATTGGGCATGCATCGATGGTTAAAAGGGTATATATTGAAAGATTAATCCAAAGCATTCGAGCGTGTTAGCATGTCCGATTCGTCGAGTGGTGTAGCCAAAAGGAGCACGAGTGCTTTCCCGAAAACAGTCAAGAAGGCGAAGATTGACCGTGTCTCGCTGACATATGGCCTTCCTCAGTGGCTTGAGGGCGTCATGTTAGACGACGAAGCCACTGCCTTCAGCCAAGCAATGCGGGCGCAGAACGTGCAAGAGGCGGACCTGGAATACTTCGAAAAAGATGCTCTGGAGGAGGCAGGCGTTGCAACGGCGATCTCGCGGGCCAAGGTGCTGCGAGTGATTAAAGAGCACTTCAAATCTAAAGAGCTCTTGCACGGACAAGATGAGCCCGTTAAAGGGGGTGAGACCACCGGCGACGAATCCGACGTGGACAGTGACGGCTCTAGGGAGGACTGTTTTGACACATGCAGCGAATGTTATGAACAAATAGAGGAGGGCACTGGTATGTGCGCTCATTGCCGTGAAAAGGACACATGCAGAGAAGAGGAAGAGGAAGAGGAAGAGGAAGCGGAAGCGGAAGCGGGTAAAAGAGGGGTCCCCTAAAAAAAATGGACTGGTTTTAGGGGATGGACTGGTTTACGAACCCGACTAGACAATTTAGCTCATATCGAGTCACATCCCGGTTCTTTCCTGCTCATTCTAGTGACCGGTGGAAAAGAAGGCAAGCCTTGCACAGCTCGGCGCAATGTTTTGAACAAATAGAGGAGGGCACTGGTATGTGCGCTCAGTGCCGTGAAAAGGAACGATGAGACCGCGTCGCGCAACTGTGCTTATGGAAAAAACCATAAATGGGGTGCGTATGGTACGCGCGCCGGGTTCGATTCCCGGGCACCTCTGCGATTTGTGTATGGGCCCCGTTTGTAAGGGGTTGCGCGCTCGCACTGCAGCGTTGATATTTTTGGTGGATTTAGAGGGTGGAGTGCCGTCGTGGGCTGTGGTGTCGTCTCGTGTAGGTCTCTTTCCAAATAAACACCCTAAAATACCTTACTTTTGCAAAGAGACCTCATAACTTTTCGTGGACGTTCAAAACACACCGGTTGGCGAGTCGAAATTTCGCTAAAAGCGGAACTCGCGAACTAAACATGCCTATAAATAGAGCGGCGGTTTTTGCGCTGGAAGGCTCCACGAGCGGCGAGGGTGCCACGACGACGGCGCCCTTTGCCTTGCGTGCGTGACGGCGCGATGCAGCAGGACGTGGTGGATAAATACCACTGCCCTCTCGACGATGTAGAGCGTGAGCGGCGCTTCGGCGTCATGCGTCCAGAGAACTGGGCAGGCATGCGGGGTATGCCTTCGAGGACAGTGCTGCTGTATGAGAGCTCGCGCGAGGAGTGTGCTCTCACCGTGATGGGCGCCGAGGACGAGGAGTGCCGCGACGTTCTTCGCAGGTGCTTCGGGCTTGCAGCAAACAAGCGCTCGTGTACAACACGGGACATGGTTGCCGCTGTTGAGCAGGAGAAGCACTACAAAGTCTTGGCGGTAGAACGCGTGCAGAGCTTGCCACAACTGTCGATGCAGCAGCAATTTAGAAAGGTATACGAGCTGGAGACGGAGACGGAGACGGAGGTGTACCACGCGACGACCGACGAGGGTGCAGAATGCATCTCCAAAGTAGGCTTCCGGGCACAGGGCGGCAACGGTGAGCTGGGCATAGGCACCTACTGCGCGCGGGAAGGTTTGGGGGCGATTGGCGCTGCAACGCGCGCCGAGCACGGGAGGTGCCAGACCATGGTTGTGGCGAGTTGCTACCAGGGGGCAACTGCAGAGGGCAAGGAGGGCATGTGGAGCGGGGCGGGCGCGGGCGACCCGCAAGTGCTGACGCGCGTCAACAGCAGCGGAAGCCTGCTCTGCGTGACGTACGAGGCACAGTTGCGCGCGAAATATCTGGTGCGGGTGAGGAACGTGTGCGGGGGGCGCGGGCAAAAAAAGCAAAAGAGACGGTTGTCTGCCCCACCAGAAGGGGTTTTAAAAAAGCACAAGTGATGATCATGCATGCATTGGGTCAAACGAACGCCGAGAAGAAACGCAGAGCAAGGGCGTGGTAGCTACATTGGGAGCTAACCACCCACGGAGATCTGGAGGAGTAATTTTGCGTGAAGCCACTGCTCAAACCCAGCTCCCATTCTAATTTGTACCACGCTACGACGCGGTCACCCTGTTTTCGGCTGCCTTCTCGAAACCAAATTACTCGTCTAGATCTCCGTGAGCGAGTCCAACAAAAGGTGTGATAGCTTGAAATATGAAATCAAATGCCGCTCACGGAGATCTGGAGGAGTAATTTGGTTTCGAGAAGGCAGCCCAAAAGAGGGTGACCGCATGGTAGCGTGGTACAAATTAGAACCACACGTGGAGATCTGAGGTCATAAGATTGTTTCTTAGTGTGGTCTGAGATCACATTAAGAAAATATCGTACCATATAAAGCCCGGTATTGA
>MDSV01079458.1_pt1 | contig 12287 bp, 14 predicted proteins | sample 810851 | NCBI WGS metagenome assembly MDSV01 (sample SAMN05326640, study PRJNA326480) | marine metagenome | isolation source: seawater | place: Atlantic Ocean: North East | collected 2012
TTTGTTGATTGACACATATTAACATGATCATTAGGATGAACAGGTTCCTTGCTTCCAATTTCACCTCCTAGGATCTCAATTGCGCGATTTGCAATTACCTCATTGAGATTCATATTCGATTGAGTACCTGATCCTGTCTGCCAAACAACTAAAGGAAAATGATCGTCCAGCTTGCCTTCAATAACTTCATCTGCTGATTCAATGATGGCATCGGAAATGTTAGAATGTATTTTTCCTGCAGAATGATTTGTCAGTGCTGCGGCTTTTTTTAAAATTCCATATGACTTAATTAATTCACGTTGAAATTTTTCACCACCTATTTTAAAATTTTGGAGCGAGCGCTGTGTTTGCGCTCCATAGTACCTATCACTCGGTACTTCAAGATCCCCCATACTGTCTTTTTCTATACGGTGTCCCAAAATTATGAATTATTTAACAGTCCAGATATCACCAGAATCCAATAAATCCTGTACTGATGCCTTAGACTTATTTTTGGTTGCAGTCTTAACTTGGTCCACTAACATGTCCTCGTAAGTTGGAGAGTCTATGCTGTAGAAAGTTCCAATAGGATCTGGGAAATCGGGAAGGTACGTCATATTTGCTAATAAGGAAGCAATAACAAAATCCGATTTGTCGTGAACTAGAATATCATCTAAAGACCATTTATCCCCAATGTCTACTACCAAAGGCTTATTCCCATCCAGTCGAATACCTTTTGTTTTTTCTGAGCCGAACACTAACGGCTTTCCGTCTTCAAGCCAAAGAACGGTATCAGCCTTAGTGTCTCTATCAGTTAATTGTGAAAAAGCGCCATCATTAAAAATATTACAATTTTGGTAAATTTCTAAAAAGGAGGTTCCCCTGTGACCATAGGACTCTACGATCATTTGCTGAAGATGCTTTGTCTCTTTATCAATTGTTCTGGCGACAAAAGTTGATCCAGCGCCTAAGGCAAGGGATAAAGGATTAAATGGTATGTCAAGTGACCCCATAGGAGTAGACTTTGTTACTTTTCCCACCTCAGAGGTCGGTGAATATTGGCCTTTTGTTAAGCCGTATATTCTATTATTAAAAAGCATAACATTCATATCGAGGTTTCGTCGCATGAGATGGATTGTATGGTTTCCTCCGATCGATAGACCATCTCCATCACCGGTTACAACCCATACTGATAGATCAGGTCTCGCAATTTTTACCCCGCTAGCGATAGCTGCTGCTCTACCATGAATAGTATGAAAACCATAAGTATCCATATAGTACGGAAATCTACTGGAACACCCTATTCCAGAAATAAAGACAAAGTCTTCTTTTTTTCTTCCAAGGTCTGGAAAGATCTTTTGTGTTTGTGCTAAGATAGCATAATCTCCACATCCTGGACACCATCTAACTGCTTGGTCAGATGTAAAATCTTTACGAGTGTAAGTTGCTTTTGTTGTTGATTCAGACATATTCTAACCTATCAATTTTTTTGCTTCTTCTTGAATGTCTGCTGAGCTAATTGGCTTACCATAAACTTGATTCAAGCCTTTCGCATCAACGAGATATTCTGATCTGATTACTTTTATTAATTGCCCAAGGTTGATTTCCGGGATCAAAATATTTTTATATTTAATTAATATTTCTCCTAGGTCATCTGGCAAGGGGTTTATCCAACGTAGATGAACATACCCAATTTTTTTACCATCATTCAAAAGACTTTCGGCAGCTGAACGACATGCGCCTCTAGTTCCACCCCATGCGAGTATCAATAAGTCCCCACTCTTTTCTCCATACACCTCCGTCTTTTCAAACTCGCTTGAAATATTTGCTATTTTTTTTGCTCGAGTCTCAACCATATGATGGTGGTTTTCCGGGTCATAACTTACGTTGCCAGTAACGTCTTCTTTTTCAAGTCCTCCAATACGATGCTCTAATCCTTTCGTTCCCGGAATTGCCCAAGGGCGAGCAAGGGTAGTTTTTTCTCGAAGGTAAGGCATGTATTGGTCATCGACTTTTGATGACTTGTCGGCAAATTTAACATCTATATCAGGTAAGTCTTTTATCTTTGGAATCTGCCATGGCTCTGAACCATTAGCTAGATAGCCATCTGTTAAGAGCATTACGGGGGTCATATATTTTAGGGCAATTCTGCAAGCTTCATATGCCACATGAAAACAATCACCAGGAGTTGAAGAGGCAATGACTGGCATTGGTGCTTCACCGTTTCTGCCATACAATGCTTGAAGCAAATCTGACTGTTCGGTTTTCGTAGGCAATCCAGTGCTTGGGCCGCCGCGTTGAACGTTAATAACGACTAAGGGAAGTTCAGCGATTATACCAAGACCTAAGGCTTCCCCTTTTAGCGCAATACCAGGACCAGAGGTAGTTGTAATAGCAAGGTTACCTGAGAATGCAGCGCCTAAGGCAGATGTCACACCAGCAATTTCGTCTTCTGCTTGAAACGTCTTGATGCCCAAATGCTTCCAGGCAGATAGCGTATGTAAAATATCACTAGCAGGAGTAATTGGATAGCTTCCGAGAAAAAGCTCAAGCTTTGATCTTTCTGCTGCCGCAGCAAGCCCTAAAGATAATGCATAATTACCAACAACATTTCTGTACTTTCCTTTAGGGAGCTTAGCTTTATTTACAGTATAGCGTGTAGTAAATATTTCAGTTGTTTCTCCAAAATTATACCCTGCGTCCATTGCTCGAACATTTGCTTCTACTAATTCAGGTTTTTTTGCAAATTTAACTGCAAGCCAATCTTTAGTAGGTTGAGTAGGTCTATCATAAATCCAAAATAAAAGACCAAGAGCAAAAAAGTTTTTGGTCCTTTCAACGGATTTGGATGGCAAGTTCAAATCCTCGCACGCAGTAGATACCATCTTCCCCATTTCAATAGAATAAACAGTGTAGTAGTCTTCAAGGGTTTTATCTTCCAGCGGGTTTGACTCATAGCCTGCTAATTTTAAATTTTTTGGTGAAAAAGCATTCGCATTACAAATAATCATTCCACCTGGAGCAACATCTTTCTGATGCGCTTTTAACGCTGCGGGGTTCATTGCAACCAATACATTTGGTGCATCTCCAGGAGTATGAATATCCTTAGAACTGAATTTAATTTGAAATGCGCTGACTCCCGCCAGAGATCCGGCAGGGGCTCTTATTTCAGCTGGAAAGTCAGGTAGAGTGCTAAGGTCATTGCCGAAAACAGCCGTAGTTTCAGTGAATCTGCCACCGGTTAATTGCATTCCATCCCCTGAGTCTCCAGCAAATCGTATTACTGCTTCTTGAAGTTCTTGTGTAGTTTTGCTCATACTTTAATATCTATAATTTTTCTTTATTGATTTTTAAAAAACAATTGAAGCCTACTATAAGCTTTTAAATTCAAGAAAGAATTTAATTATCTCTTGAATCTTAAAACAATCTATTGTGAATTTTTTTTTATTTTTAACCTATTCTAAAAAGCTTAATCTTTTTATTAAATTTTATACATGGAAAAAGATAAAAAAATTAAGCTAACGCATTATTCTCACGGCGCTGGATGAGCATGCAAAATTGGTCCCAATGATCTGGCTCAGGTCTTGAGCAGCATAAAAAATAAAAATAATGAAAATGTTATTGTTGGCTTTAATGAAAATGATGATGCAGCTGTAGTAAAAATTTCTGATGGTAAACTTTTAGTTCAAACTGTTGATTTTTTTACCCCTGTAGTTGATGATCCATATACTTTTGGACAGATCGCAGCAGCAAATGCATTATCAGATATCTATGCAATGGGCGCAAAACCTACATTTGCTCTAAATATTTTTGGTTTCCCGATTAAAGATCTTTCCACTGAAGTTGCAAGCCAAATACTCCAAGGAGGTTCTGATAAAGCCAATGAAGCAGGAATACCTATCCTAGGCGGCCACTCGATTGATGATAAAGAACCAAAATACGGTTTAGTGGTTAGTGGGACTGTTGACGAAAATTTGTTGATTCGCAACTCAGGATCGATAGTGGGAGACAGTATTGTCTTAACAAAGCCAATCGGAACCGGTATCATATCTACCGCCATAAAAAAAGGGCAGGTGGAAAGCAATGTTGAAAAAGCTGCAATAGATTGTATGAAAACATTGAATAAAGATGCAGCTAATATTATGCATGAGTATAAAGCGAATGCTGCAACTGACATTACTGGATTTGGTCTTTTAGGTCATTTGATTGAAATGTGTAAATCGGGCAATGTTTCTGTGGAATTAGATTTTAAGAGCATACCATTTTTTCCTGGTACCGAAGAGTTAGCGAATAATGGTTTTATTCCATCTGGAACAAAGCGAAATCATGATTACGTATCAAAATATTGTGACTATTCTAATAATTTATCCACGACCCAACAGATGATGATATCGGATGCGCAAACATCAGGCGGTTTACTAATATCAATTCCTCCCGGTCAGGCAGAAAATTACGTAAAAGCGTTTAATTCAATATCAAATGTTAATGCCCGCATTATAGGAAAAGTAACCACCCAGTCCTCAAAATTAGTTAAAATATTTTAATATTTTATATACGATTAAAATTGTCGTATATAGTTGTTGTTGACCAATTTTTAATTAATTAAATTTACCTGCTTCGAAAGCAATAAATATGTTAAAAATTACTCGAAAAGTTGAATATGCATTGATAGCATTGCGTCATATGCAGCAGAGTCCAAACAGCTCTGTTTCTAGCGCAAAAGAGATAGCTTCAAAATACGGAATACCACAACACTTATTAGCTAAAATTCTCCAAGAAATGGCTAGGGACGGTTTAATTCAAGCCGTAAAAGGGCCTACGGGAGGCTATAAGATCAAGGCAGATTTGAAAAAAATCTCTCTTAAGGATTTTTTTGAAAAGCTTGAGGGGCCGCTCGGTCTAATGGATTGCTACTTTAATACAGATTGCTTGCAAATGAAGTCATGTAATATTCTAAGCCCTATCCAAAAGATTAATCAAAATATGCGAGATATGTTTTCAAAGACCACACTGATGGAGATAACCCAATGAAAGATTTAATTCAAAAAGAGGAAGTAATTAAAATTTTAAAACAATGCTTTGACCCCGAACTTCCAGTGGATCTTTGGAATCTCGGCCTCATATACGATATTCAAATCCAAGAAGCATACGATGAAACAAAATCAGATATCAATATTATAATGTCTTTAACTACGCCAGGCTGTACGATGGGTGATCAAATCTCTCAAGATGTGCGAAATAAGCTTGAGGCTCTTGATAGCGTTAATCAAGCTTTTGTTGAGGTCACTTTCGACCCACCATGGAATCCGGAGATGATAACAGAAGAAGCAAAGAAAAAATTAGGTCTGGGAATAGTAAAACCTGAAAATCACGATCATATAAAAATAAATGAGGAGTGGGAATAATGAATAACACAACTACTAAAGAGGTTTTTGATGCAGGAATTGAAATGACTAAAAAAGCTGCCGAAAGACTTACCGCTGTGATGGAGGGTGAAGGGAAAAAAGGTTTTGGGCTAAGGATGGAGGTAACAACAGGAGGCTGTTCAGGTCTGAACTACAACATGTCTTTTGAAGAAGAGCAAAAAGAATTTGATAAAGTTTTTGAAAGCCACGGTATGCGAATTTTCTGCGATCTAAAAAGCTATTTATACTTAAAAGGTATCAAAATTGATTTTTCAAATGACATTTTAAATGGTGGATTTAAAATTGTTAATCCCAATGCTGAAAGGACTTGCGGCTGCGGAACCTCTTTTTCAGCCTAATTTTAATATGAGTAAAAACCAACAAATAATTGATTCAGCGATAAAACAAGAATATGAATATGGATTTACAACGGATATTGAACAAGACACTCTCCCCCCAGGGCTTAGCGATGATGTCATTAGATTTATTTCCGCTAAAAAAAATGAGCCAGGCTGGCTTTTAGATTGGAGATTAAAAGCTTACCATAGATGGCTTGAAATGGAAGAACCAGACTGGTCTAAACTTAATTATTCAAAAATAGATTTTCAAAAAATCTCATATTATTCGGCACCAAAAAAACAAAAAAAACTTAAAAGCTTAGATGAGGTTGATCCAGAATTATTAAAAACATATGATAAGCTTGGCATACCGCTTGAAGAGCAAAAAATGCTTTCTAATGTAGCAGTGGATGCCGTTTTTGACAGCGTTTCAGTTACCACCACTTTTAAAGAAGAACTTGAGAAGCATGGCGTGATTTTTTGCTCTTTCTCAGAAGCGGTTAAAAAATACCCCGATCTAGTCAAAAAGTATTTAGGGAGCGTAGTCCCAGTTTCTGATAATTATTTTGGAGCTCTCAACTCCGCGGTTTTTAGTGATGGAAGCTTTGTCTACATCCCTAAAGGTGTACGATGTCCTATGGAGCTATCAACTTACTTTAGAATAAATGCTGCAAAAACAGGCCAATTTGAACGTACACTAATAATAGCAGATAATGATAGCCATGTTAGCTATTTAGAAGGATGTACTGCTCCCATGAGAGATGAAAATCAACTGCATGCAGCAGTAGTAGAGCTTGTTGCTCATGATAATGCTGAAATTAAGTACTCTACTGTGCAAAATTGGTATCCCGGAGATCCAAAAACTGGTAAGGGTGGAATATATAATTTTGTTACAAAAAGGGGTAATTGTATTGGAGATAATTCAAAGATATCATGGACTCAGGTAGAAACAGGATCGGCATTAACGTGGAAGTACCCAAGCTGTATTCTTAAAGGTGATAACTCTGTTGGTGAATTTTACTCTGTTGCGCTATCGAATAATTTTCAGCAGGCTGATACTGGAACAAAAATGATTCATATTGGCAAAAATACTAAAAGTACTATCATCTCAAAAGGAATTTCAGCTGGAAAAGGCCAAAATACATATCGTGGTGGAGTTAAAATAATGAAAGGTGCTGAAAATGCGAGAAACTTCTCCCAGTGCGATTCAATTCTAATCGGAAGTGAGTGTGGAGCTCACACCTTCCCATACATAGATGTAAGAAATCCCTCAGCTCAAATGGAGCATGAGGCATCAACTTCAAGAATTGGTGAAGATCAACTGTTTTACTGCAACCAAAGAGGAGTGTCTACTGAAGATGCTGTTTCAATGATAGTTAATGGTTTTTGCAAGGAAGTGTTTAATGAGCTACCAATGGAATTTGCTGTTGAGGCTCAAAAATTAATGGAAGTTAGCCTTGAGGGTTCTGTTGGATAGTTTCAAATAATTGAGATTGGTATAAAATGTTAGAAATAAAAAATTTACATGCTGGAGTAAAAGGAAAAGCTATTTTAAATGGCTTAGATCTAAAAGTCAATCCTGGTGAGCTTCACGCAATTATGGGTAGAAATGGTTCTGGAAAAAGCACGCTCGCAAATATCATAACTGGGCGTGATGATTATGATATAATATCAGGAAAAATAGAATTCAATGGAATAGGCCTTAATGAAATGGCTCCAGAGGATCGTGCGCTCGAAGGAATATTTATGTCTTTTCAATATCCTGTTGTAATACCCGGTGTAAATAATACATATTTTCTTAGAGCTGCTTTAAATGCGCAGTTAAAGCATTCAGGAAAAGAGGAAATTAATGCAGCTGACTTCATGCGCCTTATCCGAGAAAAATTAAAATTAGTTAATATGGATGAAAAATACTTGAGTAGAGCTGTTAACGATGGCTTTTCTGGTGGGGAGAAAAAACGGAATGAAATATTGCAAATGCTAACTTTAGAGCCAAAACTATCAATTTTAGATGAGACTGACTCTGGTTTAGATATTGATGCGCTTAAAATAGTTGCAAAAGGTGTTAACGATTTTCGTAATTCTTCTCGATCTTTTATAGCGATAACACATTACCAGCGCCTTCTTGAGTATATGGAACCTGACTTCATTCATATAATGATTGATGGAAAAATTGTTAAATCTGGAGATATCTCGCTAGCCCAAGAGGTTGAGAAAAAAGGATACTCCTGGCTGGAATCATGAAGTACTTTAGAGACGAATTTGATACTCTTCTAAATTTAAATAAAGATGAAAATGATACGCTTATTAAGTTGAGAAAGAAATCCTTTGATAATTTTATGGAAAGCGGTCTCCCTACGAGTAAATGGGAAGATTGGCAATTCACAAATTTTTCTTCTTTGAACAATGGAGACTTTCGCCTTGCATCTACAAGAGATGTTGCCAAACTTCCTGATCTAATTCCGGGCAAAATTCCTCACACAAATTTGATATTAATTATTAATGGTCACTACCAACCAAATTTATCAAAATTACCAAAAACTGTTACAATTTCCTCAGGGGCCGACCATTACCTTTCACAGCCTAAGTTTTATTCACATAAAAATATGCAAACAAAATGGTCCAGAGGGCTAAACCCATTTTACACATTGAATACATCGATGATGAATTCTGGAATTTGTATACATGTTCAAGATAATACTGTTCTATCAAAGCCCATACAAGTAATTTACTTAACAACTGCAATCCAAAGCGAAATAATGAACCACCCTCGTTTTGTTTTTGAGCTAGGGAATAATTCGGAAGCAACTTTTGTTGAACACTATATTGGTTCTACACCTACTGAATACTTTAATAATTCTGTCACCTCAATTGAATTAGGGCAAAATTCTTTTTTAGAGCATATTCGAATTCAAGAGGAAGCAAATAACTCACATCATACTGCTAATTCATTTTATGGGCTAAGCCAAGGAAGTACTTTAAATGTAAATAATACATCTGTTGGGAGCTCTCTTTATCGACACAATATTAATCTAAAATTTTGCGGTGAAAACTCTAGCGCAAATTTCAATGCTTTATCATTGATTGATAAAGAGCAACACCATGACCAGCGAATAATTGTTGAGCATTCAAGTGACTCTTGCCAAAGCAATCAATTGTTCAAATATATACTTTCGGACAAATCTTCAGGTGTGTTTAATGGAAAAGTAATTGTTGAGGAACATACTAAGCAGACTGATGCTAATCAATCTAATAAAAATTTAGTCTTAAGTCCCTCAGCTCTAATGAACGCAAATCCCCAATTAGAGATCTATGCTGAAGATGTCAAATGTTCTCACGGCTCTACAACTGGACAAATTGACCCTGAAGCCTTGTTTTATTTAAAATCCAGAGGTTTGAACCACATGAAATCTATGGAGATCATAATGAATGGATTTATTTCAGATATTAGTGAATTAATTAAAAACGATCATATCGGTCAATACTTAAATAAGATTGCATCGGGGCAACTTCAAAAGATAATGATATAATGTCTGAAATAAATAAAAAATTAGATTTAATTAAGGAAGAATTTTCTATTTTTTCAGATCCACGTGATAAGTACATATATCTCGTAGATCTTGCAAAAACATCTAAAGGCTTATTGCAAGATGAAAAAATTGAAAACAATCGAATTCAAGGATGTACATCACAAGCTTGGGTTATTAAAGAAGATAAAAATAACGAACTATTTTTTAAAACCGATTCAGATGCAATGATCGTCAAAGGCTTATTATCGCTAATCGAACGTTCATTTAATGGTCATTCAGCTAATGAAATAATTGAAATAGATGGAAGTAAGTTTTTAGAATCCGTTGGTCTTGATCGAGCAATTAGCTCTCAAAGGACAAACGGCTTCAGTAATGCAATAAATAAAATTCAAAAAGAGATGTTGGGATAATTATGTATTCAGATATGGATGAGCAAGTAATTATTGAGCGAGACTGTGAAGCCACTCTAATACCATTTGGTAATAAAATTACTTTAAAAAAAGGTGAAGAAGGACATATCACTCAAGCTCTTGGTGGTTCTTATACTGTTATGATTCGGGGTAATCTTGTCAGAATAGAAGGGATTGATGCTGATGCAATTGGAAAAATTCCCGAAGTTCAGCCATGGCTTGAAGAAACTGAAACCGATGGAAAGGCAAACGAGAAAGCTGTTTGGGAGGCAATGAAAACATGCTACGATCCAGAAATTCCTGTAAATATTGTTGATTTAGGTTTGATTTATTCTTGCGAGTTAAACGATAATCAAAATGGTGGCTCAGATGTAGAAATTAAAATGACGCTAACTGCGCCTGGCTGTGGAATGGGAGATATGATAGCGGGTGAAGTGAAACAAAAAATTGAAGGAATTCCTGGAACAGTTGAAGTCAAGGTCGAGCTTGTTTGGGATCCACCTTGGGACAGAGACATGATCAATGAATCTGCAAAGCTCCAATTGGGTATGCTTTAATGTTGAATACCAATGATATTAAAAAAGAATTTCCCATTTACCAGCAAAGGAATGGGCTAGTATATCTTGACTCAGCATCAACAACTCAAAAACCACAATGTGTTATTGATTCAGTTTCATCCTTCTATTCTACCTATAATGCTAATGTCCATCGCGCTCTTTATGAAATAGGCGAAAAAGCAACCAACGAATTTGAAAGCGTTAGATTGAAAATAAAAAAATTTCTAAACGTACCTGATTCACATGAAGTAATTTTTACAAGAAGCTCAACAGAGTCGATAAATCTGGTAGCTTATTCATGGGGCACTAGCAATCTCAATAAAGATAATGGAGTTTTAGTTACCGAGATGGAGCATCATAGCAATCTAGTCCCATGGCAAATAGTATCGGAAAGAACCTCCTCACAATTAAAATACCTTTCATTAGAAAAGAACGGAATGCTTGATTTGTCTTCTATTGAAATGGATCTGAATGATATTGGTTTATTAGCAATGGTTCACCAGTCTAATGTTTTTGGCACAATTAATCCGATATCAAAAATTGTAGAGCTTGCTAAATCCAAAGGAGTTCTAACGCTAATTGATGGAGCTCAAGCAGTTCCGCATTTTGCTGTAGATATTTCTAAGATTGATTGTGATTTTTATGTTTTTTCTGGACATAAAATGGTGGGACCAACCGGGGTAGGCGTTCTTATTGGAAGAAAAACGATACTTGAAAAAATGGACCCTTTCTTGGGTGGCGGTGAGATGATTAATAGTGTGACCATGAACAAATCAACCTGGAATGAAATTCCATGGAAATTTGAAGCTGGAACACCAAATATAGCGCAAGTTATTGGACTTGGCAGAGCAATTGAGTTTATTGAAGATATTGGAATAAAAAATATTCAGCAGCACGAAGATCAACTTCTAAAGTACGGCATTGAAGAATTGTCAAAAATCGATGGGATGGAGCTATATGGAAGCCCTTCAAGTAGAGGTGCAGTTATTCCCTTTAATATCAAAGATATTCATTCTCATGATTTAGCAAAGTTCCTAGATACTGATAAAATATGTATACGTGCAGGCCATCATTGCGCGCAACCAATAATGAATGTACTTGGAATCTCTGCTTCAGCCAGAGCCAGTTTTTATTTGTACAATGATGCAAGTGATATCGACAAACTTGTTAAGAGTATTGTAAAAACTGCGAAAATTTTAGCATAATTATTTCTTAGCTTCTAACTGATTCCTACAGCACTTAAAGGAGAGCAAAATGAGTAAAAAAGACAACGAATCAAAAAAATATAAATATTTAGTAACTATGCGATGGTACGTAGAGACTGATGAAAAACTAGTAGCGGGTGCGTCCGAAACAGATAAAAAACTTCTTGATTTAGTTCAGCGTAAAGCTGATGGTAGGCCTTCATGCAAAAGTTGCCCCACTCGTAACTATGAAGGATATGGTATCTTAGATTATCATCACTTTATGGGTGAAAATAAAGAAGTTTACATGTCTTCAGATAAAATTGTAGACTAAATGGAAACCGTTCACTTAGACGATTTTCTCGTAGACGGAATTCTAAAAGAAAAACCGTTCAGAGAAAAAGTAAAGCAAACCGATTGGAGTAGTTTTAGAAATAAGCGTGTGCTTATTAAAGGGTGCACTGATGTTCCTGTACCAACCTGGGCCTATCTAATTATTACGGCCCATCTTTCGCAAAATGTAGAAAGAATATATTTTGGGGAGCTGCGCTCTGCGGTTAAAATCTATAATAGAAATCCTAAGTAAGCTTTAGGATTGAAAGAAATAGTCAAACTTTAAAAATAGAGAGTTTGATTTTGACTGATTCCATTCTCCGTCTTGATCTGAATAATAGTTATTATCATTTAAATTATAAACGACGTATAATAAACTACCAGGTTGATATTCCCATCGATAAACGAAAGTGCCTCTTTGGTTATTTATTTCAAAATTCTTGTTCTCTGAATAGTTAAAACTGCTAGTTTTAAATGAATTCCGCTCATCAAGCCTGTAATAATCCTCATAATTCATATCTACATTAAAAGGTTGATAGAATGCTTCAAAA
>MDSV01130372.1_pt1 | contig 12286 bp, 19 predicted proteins | sample 810851 | NCBI WGS metagenome assembly MDSV01 (sample SAMN05326640, study PRJNA326480) | marine metagenome | isolation source: seawater | place: Atlantic Ocean: North East | collected 2012
AAGTTTAGCAGCACAAACAAGATATGCTGATGGTGTTAGAGAAATATTAGAATGTTTCTTTGACGGTACACCTATTAGAGATCCATATTTAATTGTACAAAATGGACAACTAGCAGGTATGGGAGCTCACTCTTATAGTAAGGGTACAGCTACAGGCGGCTCTGAAGAAGCGGCACAATATAAAAAGTAAGAGGCAAGAATGATTGATACTAGTAAAATTGGCGGTAAAGTACAACAGCTAAACGCCATTAAAGGTAAACTTATACCTATCAAAGACAATGTTATTATTGAAGATATGAACTTTGGTGAAAGAACAACATCAGGTGGAATTATTATTCAATCAGATGATGGCACTGACGAAGGTATCAAGGCACGTTGGGGTCGAGTATATGCTAAAGGTCCAGCAAATAAAGATCCATATGAAGTTGGACAATGGATATTAATCGGCCACGGCCGTTGGAGCAGAGGAATTGATTTAGAAGATCCAGACACAGGTAAGATTATTAAGTTAAGACGTGCTGATCCAAAAGACATTTTAGCTGTATCAGACGAACAACCTGAAGAAGTATTTGGTTCTATATCTACATTTGAACCAGCAAATCCTATGACAGTAGGGGAATAACAGAGGAAATAATATGTCACATAGTGTTGAACAACTATACGATAAAATTAAAGTACTACACAACAAAGGGTTACTATTACATAGAGAAAGATATCGTTACACAGGAAGGTACGATAAATCACAATGCCAATATCAATTGGACGACATTAGGGCATTAGCAAGAGAAGTAGCAAACGGATTGGTAGATTTAGATATTGAATTCTCCAAAAAATCTTCAAAAGAATAGTTGACAAGTAGCCGGTGTTTATAGTATAATACTTGTATGTTTGAGTATTTTAAAGACTGGAACTTTTATATGTATTTCTGTTTAATTACAGGAGTATTATGGCAAATCTTTATCTGGAGTTGGATCGTTTACGACACTAGATTCTTTACAAGAAAATGGAGTATAAAGCAAGATGAAACAACTTTGGACTGAAAAGTATAGACCCAAAACAATCAATGACTATGTGTTTAGAGATGAAGCACAAAAGAATCAAGTTCAAAGCTGGATTGATCAAAAAAGTATTCCACACTTATTGTTTAGTGGTGCTCCAGGTGTAGGTAAGACAACACTAGCAAAAGTTTTATTAAACGTATTAGAAGTAGACGAGTATGACATACTAGAAATTAATGCTAGTAGAGAAAACTCTGTAGATACAATTAGAGATAAGATTACAGGCTTTGTACAAACAATGCCATTTGGTGATTTTAAGGTTGTATTACTAGATGAAGCAGACTATATTAGTCCAAACGGGCAGGCGGCATTACGTGGTGTTATGGAAATGTATGCCAACACAGCAAGATTTATTTTAACTTGTAATTATCCTAACAGAGTTATTCCAGCATTACATTCAAGATGTCAAGGGTTTCATATTGAGAAACTAGACATAACAGAATTTACAACTAGAGTAGCTAAAGTAATGTTAGATGAAGAAATTACACCTGACTTAGATGTGTTAGATAGTTATGTAAAAGCAACATATCCAGACTTGAGAAAATGCTTAAACTTATGTCAAATGAATACTGTTGATGGTGTGTTACAAAATCCTCAAGAAAGTGATAATGCTACAGCAGATTATAAACTACAAATGGTAGACATGATTAAAGCTGGTAAGATTAGAGAAGCTAGACAATTATTGTGTAGTCAAGTACGTCCAGATGAAATGGAAGATGTGTTTCGTTGGATGTATGATAATTTAGAATTGTGGAGTGACTCTGTAGAAGGTCAAGACAAAGCAATTCTAACAATTAGAAAAGGATTAGTCAATCATGCTATGGTTAGTGATCCAGAAATTAACTTGTCAGCAACGTTAGTAGAACTCGCTGAACTAGGTTAATAAATACTTAAAAGTACTTAACCATGTTTTTAGATCCTAAATTATTAAGAAGAATTACAATAGAAATTACAGCAAACTGTAACAGTTTCTGTCCACAATGTTTGAGAAGAGTCTCAGGCGATATACCTCATTTAAATTTAAAAGAAGGCGATCCTAACCCAGCTATCAAAGTAGGTAGTGCTGGTAATATGCCTATGAGTACTATTAAGAACATCTTTACTCCTACGGTAATGGGAGGACTTAAAACACTAGACCTAAATGGTTCATTTGGTGATGCTATTAATCACCCAGACATGATTGAGATACTTCATTATATTGCTGATGTAAGTGATAGTGTAAAGTCACAGAGATTAAAGAATGGTCGTAACAGCAGAACTGACTTGTGGGTTAGTACTAACGGTGCTATGAGAAACAAAGAGTTTTGGACTGACCTAGGACATTTAGCAAGTCAAAGATATAATCCTAACAACTCAGAATTAATATTTGCTTTAGATGGTACAGATGATAAAACACATCAACTATATCGTAGAGGTTGTTCATATGAGAAAGTATTAGAAAATGCTCGTTACTTTATGGAGGCTGGCGGCAAAGCTATATGGCAAATCATTGAGTTTGATCATAACAAACATCAGATAGAAGAAGCAAAAAGACTAGCAAAAGAGCTAGGCTTTGTGAGAATTGATGTAAGACGTAGTAGATGGGCTGAAAGAATTAGTAATCAATTGAGAGAAAAAGCAATTGAAACAGGTGTTGTAAGTGTAAAAGAAAAAGAAACAGACTTTGACCACGAAGGTTTTAGTAAAGTTAAAAAGAAAAAGTTTGAAAACAAATCACATAAGCCACCTGAAGATCATTACAAGTCAATGGAAGCAAAAGCTAAAAAACTTGTTGTAGAAAAGTTTGATAATAGCATGGACGACTATGCTAACAACTGTAACATTTGGTGCTCATGGGGTAATGAAGGTAAGTTACAAATTGAATGGGATGGCCGTGTACACGTTTGTTGTCACTTTACATCATACTTTGCTAGAGCATGGCGTAAAGATGTAGCAAACACAGATGGTACACCTAACAACACATATCACAACAACTATGTTTCTAAATATGACGAGAAGTGGAACTATACTAGTCATAACACATTAGAAGATATACTAGGACATAAGTTCTTTCAAACAGACTTACAGGACAGTTGGAAAAATCGTACAGATGATCCTGTTAAACCTAGAATGGAAATCTGTGTAGACAACTGTGGAAGTATTGTACAAGAACTTAGAAACAAAAAAGAAGATAGGATTTCTTTAGATGGCGGTCTTACAACGTGATATTAGATAACGATAAATTTTGGGCACCCAGTTGCGAAAGCAAGTATGAGTATGAAAATGATAGATTTGTTTTTAAGATTAAAAAGGGCGAACCTGGTACCTGTGTAGGAGATGATCTTCCAGAATATCATCCAGACGGTTTAATATTTTATAATTTTAAGGAAAGATGTGAAGCAACCTCAGACGATCTTGCGATAGGAAATTATACTTGGTCCAGCGACATTCACATACACGCTGAGCATTTAGCAGGAAATCATAACTGTTTTTGGCAACTACACTGGCATAACGGTTTCGAGGAACCTGAAAATTATATCAAATTAACTATCAATGACGAAGGCGGGTTTCGTATTGAACCAAGAGACATACCAAATACTAAAGCAACAAACTCATTTAATCTTAGAGTAGAAGTAGAATTTCGTAAGGCTGATAAAATTCCATACTATCTTAATGTTGATTTTTATATTGACAACAAATATCTAGCATCAACTAGAAAGTTAACAGACAGTAAACCTTATTTTAAATTTGGAGTTTATACTTTAGAATCTAAATGTGACATCACACATATATTTAATAATGTAAAAGTTGAATATCAACCTTATGGTGCTGTACCCCATATTGATCAACCTCTTTATCTGTACAAAGATGAAAATGGAAACGAAAGCTATGTAACTAAATCTTATATAAAAGAAGGAGAACCTGTAACATGAACCCAGACGAAAATCCATATCAACTAGAATTAGATCTAGATGATGTTAAAACAACATTAGATCAGTGGGATGACACATCAGAATATACTGTTAGCTCAAATTATAGTACAATGACAGGTACAATGACAACAACATCGCCAATTGATGTTACATTTAGTTACGATTCAGACTCAGTAGAAAGTTCATATATTGCTGGAGTTAATGAAAAGGTTGACGATATTGGAGCAAGGTTAAACAATATTGAAAAAGCATTAGGTATTCCACCAAAACTTGACAGAAATAAAGAATTAGAAGAAGAATATCCACATATCAAAGAAATAGCTGAAAAATACGAGCAAGAAGTTGAAAAACACATGACTTTGAAGCTACTTACACCCGATTTACCTCAATAATCACTAAAATCTCATAAAAACACCACATTTCTGGTTGACATTTCCTCCAAAGATGCTATACTATATGTATAGTTAATAAAAAGGAGCAAAAAATGACACAGTTTGACAAAACAAAGTTTAGTTACCACGGTGGATATTTAATGTATAATGGCACATATGAAGGTCAGCCTACATATGAAGAAGTGTATGGTAGAAAAGGTATTCATCCTTCACGTTACGGTATGCCAATGGAACTTTTTATTGCTAGGTTTAAGTATGTATTCTTTCAAGGTGCTTTTAAGAACTTCCTAGTTAAAAACTTTACAGTTGAAGAATTTGCTACTAGATATAAAAATGGTGAATCACCTTTAACTATGTTAGAGTCAAAAGGTTTTATGACTCCACAAGCAAAGAAATTGTGTAAACAAAACGGTATGACTCCTACACAAGAAAATTATAAAATTTGTATTCATGCTATAGCAGAATCAAGGATGGCGGCATGATGTACCTAAGAAGTCAAAAGCCATTAAAAATGTATGATGCTAGAGAGGTGCTTGAAGCATCTGTTATGGCACAACGTATCAATGGTGAATATCTAAAAGAATCTAAAACAAAATATCACAAAGAAGGTGAGCAACCAACAGAATGGATTGTAACTAAACTTGCTAACAAAAGTATAGTTTATGCTCACTTGCTAGGCAACTGTCGTGATGAGAAAGATGCTAAATTTGTTAAGAATTTAGATATGACAATTACAGAAAACGACAAACAAATTGTTAACGAAATTCACGGACACTTTCAAGGTAAACTGTTTAGTGCTATGGGCGGACAGTTAGATCAATACACAGAAAATATTTGGAAAGTACTAGACAAAGACGAAGTATCTGCTCAAGAAGTAGGATTGTTAGTTAGTACACCATCAGCTTATTACAGAGACCTAGCTAAAGAAGATCTTGAAGAAGTTATTACTTCTGAGTGTGCTGACGAATATGTAGGTTCAGTTGGAGATAAAATAGAAGGTAATGTTAAACTAGTAAATGTTTTTTATTCTAAGAACTATGAGTCTTACATTTACACAGGAATTTATAATGACAAGTTTCTTGTTAACTTTTGGAACGGAAATGACTTAGGCGAAAAAGATGATGTTATCAATATTAAAGCAAAGATCAAACGTTTAGGTAAGAGTAAAATTTATCAAGGTGCTTGGGAAACAAGTTTAAATTATGTAAAGGTTATAGATGGCGGAGAATAAAAGATTAAAACTTAATGATAAAATCAAAGCTCTTGATTCAACAAGAGTGTTTAAAAAGATTACACCCAAGCATGACCTGTCTTGGTTTGTTAAGTGGATATCTGTTGTACTAATTCTAGTGGCGACATCGGCTAGAGCTACAGGAACATTACCACACGTTGATTTATGGTTTGGACTATTTGGAACACTAGGTTGGTTCTGGGTAGGTTACCTATGGCATGACAGAGCATTGATATTGCTTAATGGTGTTCTAGTAACACTAATTTTTATGGGTTTATTAAAATACTACTTCGGAGGTATATAATGAAACTAAACAAGTGGACTGACGTAATAGTTAAAGCAGAAACTAAAAAGGATATGACATATTCTTTTACATTTAAAAATCAACAAGGCCAAATGGTGTGGGGAAGTAAGGTTAGGCCTTTGCCCAATGCTAGAGAATTTTTAGTAGGTTGTGGTCAAAAGAAATACAAAGACTACGACTTTACGGCTGATAAGACTACAGGCGAGTATTGTTATATGTTTAAGGATCCTGCTGTAGCAACGTTATTTGAATTGTGGTTTACAAAAGATTCACCACAAGCAATGAAACACACTCAACAACATACTTGTCCTGAATGTGGACACAACTTTTAACGGACTATAAAATAATGTATAAACTAATAAGTGAAAACGAGTTCAACAATCTATTATACAAGGAGAACAGAATGAGCATTTTTGAAGACGTAGGATTTGACGATGTAACACGTCAAGCAGAAATTAAAGAGGACTTACAATCTAAAATATTAGAAGTTACCTTTACAAAAAAGAATGGTGAACAACGTGTAATGACTTGTACACTTATGACTAGTGCTATTCCGTTAGAAGCAAGACCTAAACCGTTAGCAGAAGGTGAAACACCTAAACCAAGTAACCCAGATAACCAAAGTGTTTGGGATATCAAAGCCGAAGGATGGCGTAGTTTTATCTGGGCCAATGTTATATCCATAACTACATCTGAAATTGAAACAGTTTAGTAAATACTATTATGCTAGTTTTTATCACACCTACATTAGAAAGTGATCGACCACCGCCTTATTCTTATAGAGCAAGAGCAACAATACCTTCAAGCAAAATAAACGACAGCATAGTTACAGATGATATCACTTCTTTAAAGCCAGGTGATGTAGCAGTACTAGGTAAAAAACATACTAAAGAAGATGCTGAGTATTGTATATCAAATAAAATAAAATACATTGTAGATATTGCTGACGACAAGTTTAAAAACTTTAAGCATTGGTATTTTACTATACCAAAAGCTTCTGCTGTTACTACAACTTGTTATACGTTAAAAGATCTAATCAAACAAGAAACAAAAACTGATTCAATTGTTATACCAGATCCTACAGAAAGATCTAAAGGCAAACCAAGGTTCAATCCTATTAGAGAAGCAAATGCTTTTTATTATGGATCGGATGGCAATTATTCTAAATTACAATGGCAAACTATTAAAAAAGACTTAGACAAAGTCATGAAAACCCATGTAAAGATAATGACAAATATTCCACAAGGCGAACCTAAGATGTGGAAAATAGGAAAAAAGATTCCTGGATATTTTAACTTAGACGCTCAGCAAAAGAAAATTATAGATAAGCAAGTTATAGAACAACATAAAACATTGATACCATGGGAGTTTCATGAACAGGCTAAACTAGTAGAAGAATCTGACTTTGTTTTGTTACCTGTTGTTAGTGACAGACATTCATCTTGTAAAGGTAATAATAGACCAATTGATGCTTTACAACAAGGCAGAATGGTATTAACAACACCTGGCATACCAAGTTATCATGATTTAGAAAAGTTTTTATATATTGGTGACTTAGGTAAAAAGTTTCAACAGATGCTAGACAATCCAGAAGAGGTAATTAAAAAGATTGAAAAAGCACAGAAGTTTATTGAGCGAACATACTCACCTAAGGCTGTAGCTAATAAATGGGAAGAAGTATATAAGAAAGTTTAATTTGTTTTTGCTTCTTTAGGTTTCTTTTTATTAACACCACTACACATTTCTCTTACTTCAGCAAACTCTGGTCCAAGATCTAAATCTTTATATCTAGCACACATTTTTAACATTTCTAATTGCTGTCTAAGTAGCTCGTTCTTTATTATAGTTTCCTTATACTCTTTTGTACAAGTAGTTCCTAGTGGTATAGATAATCTAATTCCTACAGTTCCTCTGTTAGTGTCACTTCTATAATTGTCATTGTTAGTACTTTCGTCTACATTATATTCTATGTAAGGTTCTAATGTAGCTGATGAACAATGTTGACCATAACTGTTTAAGTATTCGTTGGCCGCCTGTGCTGGTCTCATACTAGCACAAAATAACCAAGTAACAATTAAACCTATTAGCAATCCTTTTAAGAATGCTATTAATGAACTCATTGTAGGATGTGTTTCTCTAAAGTCTTTATACCATTTATACATTAGTAGCCCCCGTCTAGTTTTCTAGCAAGTTCTTTCATATCAAATGTTAACTGTGATACTGAATCTCTTAGAGTGTAATACGTTTGTTCTAATGCTCTTAGTTCAGCTTCACTGGCTAACTTATATGTTCCATCTTGTAGAGTCCTAACGGTAGCTTCTATTTGAGCAATTCTTTTAGCAAATTCAGTCATCTCTAAAACCATATCTTCTCTGCCTTGGGTATAAAGTCCTTTTAGTGCTTCTAGCTCAATTTTTGATTTCTCTATTTCGTTATCTAATTTTTGGTGGATACCACTATCATTGCCAGATATTTGTCCAGCCAATGATTGTATGGCTATAGTATTTTGCTCCAGAGTATTTTGAAGTTTGGTCATGTACGCCAAACTAGCATATAGTCCAGCTATTAACGGAATTACTAGAGCTATTCCCCCAAGCCATTGTTGTATTTTCATGTAGTATCTCCTAAATTACTGTTGTATTTACTGGTAAAACTGTAAAGAATTTTACGGTCATATTATGAAATTTGGTTGACAAATATCCAATTTGATGTTATTATAGTAATATAAACAATAAGGAGCCAGAATTGAAAAAGGTAATTTTAACAGACGTAGATGGTGTTTTATTAAATTGGGAATACGCCTTTGATACTTGGATGAACGAACAAGGATTCAAAACTGTAGACGGCGAACAATTTGTATACAATATGGGCGACCGATACGGTATCGAAAGACAACAAGCTAAGAAGCTAATCAAAATATTTAATGAAAGTGCTGTAATAGGATTTCTTCCTCCTTTACGTGATGCTGTACAATGGGTAACCAGAATGGCTGATGATGGATGGACGTTCCATGCTATTACTAGTTTAAGTACTCAATACCATGCTAGAAAACTTCGTAAGCAAAACTTAGACAAACTATTTGGAGAAGGTGTGTTTACTGAAATTAATTGTTTAGGCACAGGTGCTGATAAAGATGAGGCACTAGCAAAATACAAAGATAGCGGAATGTGGTGGATTGAGGATAAAGTAGAAAATGCTCAAGCTGGTGCTGAAGCAGGACTAAAGCCTATTGTTATTGAGCATGGCTTTAACATGAATGAGAAACATAAATTTCCAGTAGCTAAGAACTGGAAAGACGTGTACGACATTGTAACAAAATCTTAATCAAACTTTTACACACATTTAACATTTCTTTCTGTAATAAAACTTAAATACATCTGTAACATTAGGTTACCGGTCAGGCACACATCGAGCCTGATCTCTTTAACTTGTGAGCGACGTGGTAAAGACGTCAAGCAGAAGGAGATAAAAAATGGATGCTCTCACTCTATGGATGGCTGTAGGGTTCCTCTTCGCAGGATACGCCGTTATAGCCAACGATTCAGTACAAACTCTCGGTACTTGGATTGCTTCAAACAACGAAAAGTTTAATTGGAAAATTATGTGGGGTGCCGCTTCGGCAGTACTCTTATACACCCTGTGGTATGGGTGGACAGTAAATGGTGGCGACATCAGTTACGGACGACTTAACAAAATACCTTTTCAAGAGATACAATGGTACCATGCTATGGCACCAGGATTACTTTTAATCTTAACACGAATAGGTGTACCAGTTAGTACATCTTTCTTAGTTCTAAGTGCTTTCGCTAGTACATTTATATTAGAAAAAATGCTAGTTAAATCTATGATGGGATATGCTGTCGCGGCTGTGGCGGCTTATGTTATATGGATTGGTGTTACTAAAATACTTAACGAGGCCAAGCCCGTTAAAGAAGAACACAAGAAATATTGGCGTATAGGTCAATGGGTAACAACTGGCTTCTTATGGTTTACTTGGTTAAGTCATGACATGGCAAACATTGCCGTATTCTTACCAAGACAAATACCTTGGGACTTAATGGTTATTATTTCTGTTGTATTTGTAGCCGGCTTGGCATTTATGTTTAGAGAAGGCGGTGGTAAAATACAAAAGATTGTATTAGAAAAACACAATACAAGATATGTTAGATCAGCAACTATTATTGATGCTGTTTATTGGTTGATACTTTGGTTCTTTAAAGAACTTAATGATATACCAATGTCAACAACTTGGGTGTTTGTAGGATTACTATGTGGACGAGAACTTGCTATGGCAACTATGACAGGTAAGGAAAAGTTTAAAACAGTATTCCCCCTAGTAACTAAAGACTTCATTAAAATGATGATAGGACTAGGAGCAAGTGTTGGTGTAGTTTTAGCTATACACTATGTTATTGTACCAAACGGTCTTTAAGTCATAAAAAAAGAGTGGAGTTCGGTAGCTCCACTCTTTCTATAAGGTAATTACCCAGCTGGTACTTCAGCTGGTGTAGGACCGACTAGTCCTGACTGCCATAAAACTATAGCGGCCACAACGACTATTCCTGCCCATACCCATTTGTTTTTCAATAAATTCATATTAATCTTCCTCCTCTATAAATGAAGATTGGGTAAGGGTGTCTGATAATATAATCGCCTAAACGAAATACAATCGAAACCCATACCCAGGTCAAGGTTTATATATTTGGTTCTATCTTATTTTGATTTATAAATGTGATATAGAATCCATACAGCAACCAAACCAAGTAACCCTTGATCTGAGAAGCCTCCTAGAATGCCTTGAACGTTAGCTATTACACTAATGTTCGGCCAGAACGGAATGCCTTGGCCGTTAAAAAGAACTTCAAGCACGATGCCTAAAGCTATTAGGCTTACGCCTGTGTCAGCTAGAGTCGATGCCCAGCCTTTTATTTTTGCCATGATTTCCATAATTGGATCTCCTTTTTTAAAACTGATAAAAGTAATCAGCACAATTATTTAAAGGTTACCCAATGGAGAGTTATAACATCTGAAATGGTTTTTACCACCTAGAACCGTGGTTTGGAAAATGAAATTTAAGTGAGTTAACTGTTATCCACAGGTTATGTGGCCAGTTAACTCACTATTTGTGTTAAACTCTAACTCTCGCCATATAAAGTCAATACCTCCGCTACTGCCGGGTGCCGTTCTATATCTTTGTTAGTGAACTGACAGGATCTAATGTATGTCATCTCTTTTTCTTCTGTTAAAGATGTAAGATTTAACAATCCATTATTAACATCTTTCCTATCGGCCTGCTTGACGTCACCAGTTACTACTATTTTAGAATCTTCACCTAAGCGGGTAAGTAACATCTTCATCTGACTTGGAGTGGCATTTTGCATTTCATCTGCTATGATCCACGATTTTTTAAAAGTTCTTCCTCGCATGAATGCTAGGGGACTAATCTCTATGATTTCTTCTTCTAACATTCTGGTTATTTCTTTAGGACTGTAGTATTCTTTTAACACGTCAAATAGGGGTCTTGTCCATGGTTCCATTTTGGCGTTTAAATCACCTGGTAAGAATCCATGCCTCTCGTCATCAACGCCCACAGCTGGTCTTGTTAAGACTATCTTCTCAACTTGTCCTAACCTCAAAGCTCTTATAGATGCCAACATAGCCAAGTACGTTTTACCTGTACCAGCTGGCCCACTAGTTATAGCAATAGAACAATTAATATCTGTTAAAATATCAACATAATGTTCTTGTGCTAATGATCTTGGGATTATCTGTGGTGGTTTATTCCGAATATTCTCGAAATTTAGTGTATTATCAGCATAAGCTAGGTTATGCTTGTTTTTTCGATTTTTCTTTGACATAGTGCCTCCTATAAACAATGTCTAAATATAGTGGCAAATAACTATCCAATTGTTCAGCGGATAATCAGTTTCCACTATAAGTATTTAAGAAGGTAACACAGAAACATACAGGATATACAATATTCCGGTTTTAAGACATAAATACAATATACATTTAATTAGGATTACAAATGAAAGCATTAGACATAGCAGAGACACTTAAATCACTATACAATTCAGATAGCTTTACAGAAACACTAGTAGACTTTGAAAGAGTATTAGATGCTGTACACATTTACGGTTATAAGAATTGGAAAGACGGTGAACTAGTGCTAGGTCCTGTTACTGAAAGACATTGGGTAACAGCTTCATTTATGTGGCCTGAAAAGAAGATGCCAGATCCAGATGGTGCTAGAAGATTATTAGACTATGGTGCTAAAGTTTCATTTAGAAGAGACACACTAGAGACACCTGCTAAAATGACAGGCAATCCTCAAACTGATATGGACAACATGGAAGAGGGCGGACGCTATCCTAAAATGTTAAAAGACA
>MDSV01179428.1_pt1 | contig 12285 bp, 7 predicted proteins | sample 810851 | NCBI WGS metagenome assembly MDSV01 (sample SAMN05326640, study PRJNA326480) | marine metagenome | isolation source: seawater | place: Atlantic Ocean: North East | collected 2012
AGGTGGTACTGCTTATGGATTATTTGAAAACTCAGAAGAAATGGCTTTAAACTTAGGTTTTAGTGGTTTCAGAAGAGGTTCATACGACTTCTATAAAACAGACTGGAAATACTTAAACGACGCTTCTACGCGTGGTGGTATGACTGGTCCTGCTTCTATCGAAGGTGTATTAATACCAGCAGGTACTACAACAGTTTACGATCAAACTTTAGGTACAAACATTAGAAGACCTTTCTTACACGTAAGATATAGAGCTTCTCAAAGTGATGACCGAAGAATGAAGTCTTGGTTAACAGGTTCTGCAGGTGGAGCATATACTTCAGATCTTGATGCTATGGAGGTTAACTTCCTATCAGAAAGATGTTTAGTAACTCAAGCTGCTAACAACTTTGTTTTATTCCAAGGAGTATAACTATTATAAGGGAAAGGGCGTCAAAAAGCAAACGCTCAAAAAGACGCCCAACTACCTTTAACTTATTTAATTATATTATATTATGACAAAAAAGAAAAAAGAAGAACAGGTTGAAGAAGTTGTAACAGCTCCTGCTCCTGTCAAAGAAAAACCAGTTAAAAAAAATAGCTGGGAAATAAAAGATAGAACTTATCTATTAAGAGGAAATAAAGAACCGCTTACATTTACTATACCTAGTAAACACACGAGAAGACATCCTTTACTATGGTTTGATACAAATAAAAATACTCAAAGAGAGCTTAGATATGCTACGAATATGAGTTCACCGTTTGTTGATGAACAAAAAGGAGAAGTAACAATGGGTCATATTATTTTTAGAGATGGAATATTATCCGTGCCTAAAGAAAATATTGGTTTACAACAGTTGCTTTCTTTATATCACCCAATGCGTGATAAGAAGTATATAGAGCATGTCCCTCAAAGAGTAGCTCAAGATCAATTACAAGACATAGAGTTTGAAATAGAAGCATTAAATGCTGCTAAAAATATGGATATTGATCATGCAGAAGCTATAGTAAGAGTAGAGATTGGTTCTAAGGTTTCATCTTTATCATCTAAAGAATTAAAAAGAGATTTATTATTACTTGCTAAGAAAAATCCTCAATTATTTTTAGCTCTTGCAAAAGATGATAATGTTCAGCTTAGAAATTTTGGTATTAACGCTGTAGAGCTTGATATTATTAAATTATCTTCTGATCAAAGATCTTTCCATTGGGGAAGTAATGACAGAAAATTAATGGCTGTTCCATTTGATGAAAATCCATATTCAGCTTTAGCATCATGGTTTAAAACCGATGAAGGAGTTGAAGTGTATAAGTCTATTGAAAAAAGACTATAATAAATATAAGGGGCGGATTCGTCCGCCTCTATATTAAACAATAAAAATATAATGGTAAACGTAAACACTGTATATAAAACTGTGTTGTTAATATTAAATCAACAACAAAGAGGATATATGACACCTGATGAGTTCAATAAAGTGGCTACTCAAGTGCAACTAGATATATTTGAAACTTACTTTGAAAGCTTGAATCAACAATATCGTGTTCCTCAAAACGATACTGAATACTCAAACAGAGTAAAAAATATACAACAAAAACTACAGTTTTTTCAAAGAACAGGAACTACAGCATTTGTAGGACCTGAATTTACTTTGGTACCTACTGATATTTATAGATTAGGTAGCGTATTTTATAAAGGTACAGAGCTTACTCAATACTCACAAAGAAATGAGTTAACACAAATATTACTTTCCCCGTTAACTCAACCAACTGAGCACTTTCCCATATACTTATATGAAGATGACAAGTTATACATTTACCCTACAAATATAAATGATAATATAACTGTATCATATTTAAAAACACCTTCAGATGTTGTTTGGCAATATGGTGTGGGTTCTTTAGGTCAATTTGAATATCAAGCACCTCCTGCGTCTACAGCTTTTGAATTAGCACCTTCAGAACAAACTAATATAATAATGAGAATATTAGCTTATGCTGGTGTTATAATTAATGATCCTACAATAATACAAGTAGCTGGCCAAGCGGTAGCTACAGAAGAACAAAACGCAAAATCATAAAACATGGCACAACCAAATGGTGGTTTAATAACCGAGACTAATCAACAATATTACGCGGGCGCGCAGGGTTTTACAGTATCTGATCCAGCCGGTCAAAGTGATTTTACATTTACATTTGACACTGATTTAGTATTTGGTGATTATGATCCAGCGGGTATAGATTATGCTAAAAACAATTTTAAACTTTACAGTAGTCCAACTGGTTTAACTTATACAGAATACGTTTTACAATACACGGTAGAAGATAACATTGTTAAATTAAATGCTGCTTTACCACAAGGAGAAACATTAGTTTGTCAATTAAAAACATTGACAGGTGGTAACTATGGAAATAAAGATGCTTACGGTATGACCGTAGAGCAAAACTATGGAGGATACGCTTATATAACAGTTAAAGATTTAGTTAATAACTTTATGGTTGCTTATGTAGGTCAGGATAAAATAATACCTAGAGTAGATAGAACTGATGTAATATTTCATACTAAAAGAGGTTTGCAAGAATTTAGTTATGATACATTGAAAAGTATTAAATCTCAAGAGTTAACAGTTCCACATAATTTAAGTTTAGCTTTACCACAAGATTATGTCAACTATGTTAGAATATCTAGGATAGATGCTTTAGGAGTACAACATATATTATATCCTACAAACAACTTGACTGACTCACCTTATGAAATGCCTTTACAAGATAATCTTGGACAACCAACTCAAGATAACTTTGGTGAAAATACAGAAGGTACTTCCATTACAGAAGAAAGATGGAAAAGAGCTAATACTAATTTAATAAACCAAAACTTTAATAATTCTTTATTTAATCAAGGTGCTGATTGGTGGGGATATGACTGGGGTTATGGAGGATTTTGGTATTATAACTATGGTGAATTATATGGTATGGAACCACAATACGCTCAAACTAACGGATGGTTTAATATGAATGAGCGAGAAGGTAAAATATCTTTTTCCAGTAATTTAAAAGGACAACTAGTGATAATAGAATATATATCAGATGGTTTAGCTTATGATTTAGATAGTAGAATACCTAAGTTAGCTGAAGAAGCTATGTATCAACATTTGCTATATTCTATACTATCTACAAGAACTAGTACGGTAGCAATTGCACCGCAATATAAAAAACAAAGATACGCTGCATTGCGTAACGCTAAAATAAGATTATCTAATATTAAGTTAGATGAAATAGCTCAAGTAATGAGAGGTAAATCTAAATGGATAAAACGTTAATACATGGCAGAAGTTAAAAATACCTTTTTAAAAGGTAGAATGAACCAAGACATTGATGCCCGTATTTTACCAGAAGGTGAATACAGAGAAGCTATTAATCTATTAATAAGTAGATCAGCAGGTTCAACTGTTGGTGAATTTGAAAATGTAGAAGGAAATATAATTGTTGGAACTGGAGTAACAGGTTCTAATATGAGTATTATAGGTAAGTTTGTAGATGAGATAACAAATACTCTATATGTTTTTGCTACTAATTTTAGCGATACAGATACTTCATCTAGAGCAACTAATGCTAACACATGTCTAATTGCTTCCTTTAATTTAACAACCGCGACAGGTCCACAAACATTAGTAAGTGGTCATTTTTTAAATTTTAACAAAGAATTTCCTATACATCAAACTAATTTAGTAGATACATTATTATTTTTTACTGATAACTTTAATCAACCTAGAAGAATAGATGTTAGTTTAGCTGCTAATGATAATACTTTTTATCAAGAAGAAAATCAAATATCAGTAGCACAGTATTATCCTTTTGATCCTATAATACCTTTAGAAAGACAAACCGTAACTACAGTTTCTACAGGTAGTGATACATTAATTGAAATAACAGTTGGTAATGACAATATTAAAGTAGGTGATATAGTAACACCTAATGATAAAACAGAAGTTCTTAATTTTCCTATTCAAAACGTACTACCACCTGTTCGAGTTACTAAAGTTATAAGTAATACAGAGTTTGAAGTAAGTCCAGCTATATTACCCGGAGCGTTAGCAGCTGGTATTTTGATAGATTTTAGTAGAACATCTATGGAAAATAGATCAGACAGATATGTTTCTAATTACTCTGTACAAACATGGGGTGGAAACACTAACGTGCCTTTTCTTCCAGCAGATGTAACTACTCAAGCTAGATTTGATGATTGGAATTTTGGTGGTTTTCCTAGAAATGGAGATTTAGTTGAAAATTTAACAAATCCTGCCGCGTCTCCAGCAAGTTTAAGGATAAAAAAATCAGCTGTTAGAGTGGTAGGTCAAGGCGCACCACCACCAGATAATCAATTTTATATTGAATTTGATCAAGCTCATGGTTTTACTAATGGAGACCAAATAGCTTTTGGTGTAAATCCTAATTATGATTCTAGTTTTGATGGTGATACTAATTATTTAGATGATAGATTTGTAAGGTTTAGTTATAGGTTTAGATTTATTAATAATGAATATTCTTTAATAGCACCTTTTAGTCAAATAATGTTTATACCTAAACAACAAGGGCAGTTTGGATTAGGTCAAATGAACACTCCTGTTGAATCAGGAAGTGTTAGAAACAATTATTATCAAGATGAAAATGATGCGTATACAAGTACTATATTAGAATGGTTTGAAAACGATATTGATAGTATAGCTTTAAATATTCCATTGCCTAAGACTGATGGTGTTGTAGTTAAATCTAGCGCAACAAACAATTTACTATCTCAATTTAAAGTAAAGGAAATAGATATATTATATAAAGAATCTGATGCTGAATCTATAAAAGTTTTAGACACTATTAATGTATCTGATATACAAGATTCTCAATTAGATATAGTAAATTATGATGATGATATAAATGGATTAATAGATAAAATATTTTATAATTATCAATATACTTCTAACAAACCTTATAAAACTTTACCAGAAGATCAAACAGTAAGAGTATATGATAAAGTACCTATTAAAGCTTTAAGTCAAGAACTTATATCAAATAGAGTGGTTTATGGAAACTATGTTCAAGGTATGACTCCACCTGAGTCAATTGAATACACAGCTAATTGGACAGAAAGAAATTATCAAACATCGGATTATTCTACAGAATATCCTTTTTCTAATGTTAAACAAAATAGAACTTATCAAGTAGGTTTTGTATTAGCAGATTATTATGGTAGACAATCTGATGTAATATTATCATCTTTAGATTCAGCTAATGAATTTGAAGGGTCAACAGTTTATGTTCCTTATCGAACTGAAGGAGACGCGATAGATGCTCCTGTTATAGACTGGGTAGGAAGAAATTTAACTTTAAGTATTAGCGAACAAATAGGTACAGAGTATAATCCTTCTCAAGGTAAACCTGGTTTATATAGAAGAGAGGGTTGGGTAAAAGCAACCAGCTTAAATGATCCCGGCGAGGGACTTACCGCTAATAAAACTTATAAAGCTATTGGTGGTTCTGGTGAAGGATTAACTATAAGGGTTACTGAGGTAACAGGCGTCCCTACTGAAATACAAGATTATATAGTAGCTACAGCTGGTCATGGTTATCAAGTAGGAGATACAGTTAATTTAACTGGTACTACTTCTGATGCTGTGTTAGAAATAACAGAAATAGGTGAAGCTAATCCTTTAGGTTGGTATACATATAAGGTTGTAGTTAAACAACAAGAACAAGAATATTATAATGTATTTTTACCAGGGTTTGTTAATGGTTTACCTATACAAAATCAAGTTTGGGACGGTGTTTCTAGACAAACCTCAGGAGCTTCAACTAGTCCAAGTGTTGAATCTATAGAAACTCAGAGAGGAAAAATAGCATTTGCTACACTGCTTAGTGAAAATGTAAATAAAATACCTAGAAGTTTAAATGAAGTTGGTCCTACAGATAGAGAATTTAATAGTGAAGAAATATTGTTTACTAGAGTTAATAATCCAAACGCTACAGAACAAACAAATACAGGTGTAAGAAATTTACAATACTACCCAGGACAAATACAGCAAACAGTATTAAACATTGGTACTGCTAGAGAAACAGAATTAGCAGCTATTCCTTTTGAAGCATTTCAAATGGATGCAAATTTCGCTTCATTTAATTATACAACTGGAAGCCATGTACCATGTATTGAATTATCAGGTGGAGCTGCAAAAGGATATAGAGGTGAATATGGTAGTACAACAGAAGAGGCTGGTGGGTGTTTAACGGATACTTCTGGTAATATATTAGGTAATATAAAAAGAGTTCCTACAGGATCTATACCATATGGAGATGTTGCAGATAAACAATCGTTTTATGGTTCTGATCAAAATCCTTTTATAATGAAAATAGGTCAAGTTAATAACTTTGAAAATCCTATTGGAGCTATTGTGTGTGGAGAACCTTTATTAGCTTCTCCAGCTGCTATACCACATGATACTAATTATGCTGATGGTATTAGAACAATGCAACCTATATTATCTATAGTAGAAACAAAACCTGTTTTTTCTTTATTAGATATATATTGGGAATCAACATTAAGTGGAGACCTAGAAACTCTTAATAGCTCTATTGCTTCTAATTATAACGGTGTTATTGCAGCTAGTGTTAGTAATCAATCATTTGAAGAAGACTTAGCTTCTGGAAGTGGAGTTGGTTCACCTTTTAACTTTATAAACGGAAGCGGTGCAACAGCTACAATAACTGCTGTAAGCATTTCAAGCATGTATACATTAGCTGATCCGTCATCACCAATAGCAAATATTAGTGATTATTTTACAGTTAACTTACCAGGTGTTAATCAAGCTCAAATAGAACTTGCTAAAGAATATTGGTTTAGAGAAAGATCCTTAAATCCAGGAGATGATGTATATGTTTTATCACTTGAAGTAGAATCTACAAGTGGTGCTGAAACATTTACTGATACTCTTACAGATGCTTTAACTCTTACCTTAGATAATATAACACCATCTATATATGATGATGCGGGATATACTAGTGATGTTTCTGGTTCAAGCGTAACTATACCTAGTTTACCAGATTATCCAGATACTCCACCTGTAACACCTAGTGATATAATTACTTTATATGGTCTTAATGGTTCTGATGATTCTAGTAATAACAAAAAACAATTAATATGGAGTATTGAAAGTGTGTTAGGTGGTTCTGTTTCAGACTTTGAATTAATTACTGGACCAGTAGAAGGATCTGTAATATTAAGAAATACAGTTGAAGTTGTAGCAGAAACTCCATATGGTATAAAAATAAAAGTAGAAGACGCAGACCAAGGTACTGGTTCTTTATTTACTGAAGTAGATATACTTGTCACATTTGGAACTCAACCAGCTCCAAAACCTATAGCTACTGGACCAGATGCTGTATTTACACCTTCTACTTTTCCTAATAGATATTTAAGCACTAGTCCTTATCCAGCTTTTTCTGGATCAAGATGTGGTGAGTTTGCATTTACAAATCAATTTGGAAGTTTTACACCTTATTTATGCGATGGATACAATGCTTCTACACCAAGCGGTTGTGGTAGTTTAAATTATTATTGTTGGAATTTAGCAGATGAATTTGATCCACTTGCTTCTCCACCAGGATGTCCTCCGGGTGAAAAACAAAGAGGAGATTTATTCCAAGGTACAGTTCAGTTTACAGTTTATTTCCAAAAAGTAACTAGCGCTATAGGTGTTGTAGGATCGTTAATAGGAGAATTTAATATACAGTATAGAGCTAATTCTAGTTCAGCATGGACTAATATTGATAGTGTTGCAGTTACTAAAGCACCAGATCCAGCTTTAGATACTTTATGGTTAGCTACACAAAGTGTGGTTTCTGTACCCGCCAACCCTGGGGATTTGGTAGGTGATCAATACGGTTATAGATATAAATTTGATCAAATAGGTGAATATAGAATTCTTTGTAAGACTAGTGGAACTAACGGTCCTGATTGGGGTTGGTATATAACTTATAGTGATGGAACTTATGTTGGAACATCCGGAGCACCATGTATACCTTAATTTATTAAAAAACAAGTAACTATATATATAAATGGCAATAAGTATAAACGTAAACTATTTTAACTCCTTTTATGCAAAGAGACTTTATGGCACAGGTGACGTTGATGATACTGGAGTTGTAGCACCTGGTAATATACCCTACGCATATGAACAAGGAGAGGTTGCTTGTGATACATGTACATGGTATAATCCTATATTAGGTAATACAACTTATGATTGGTGTATAGAAGCTGCGAGAATACGATGTGGATTTAATAATACAAGTGTTGATTTTGGAGTTAAAGCTTATATAGTAGAAGATAATCCAAACCAACAGTTACTTTCTAATACATTGATTTATTCAGGTATATTTAATGCGAGAACAGGTATAAACAATACTAATCAATTTAGTGTTGGTGAAGAAATTACAAGAGGAGTTGATCCAGTTGGTGGAACTATACAGAGATTATATGCGGAGGATACAAATCTAATAGTTTTCCAACAAAGAAAAGTAAATGTAGCTTTAATAGATAAAGACGCTATATTTACAGCAGAAGGTTTAGGTTTAAGCACAACAGGTAAACAAGTTATAGGTCAAATAACTCCAGTAGCAGGAAATTGGGGTATTGGAAACAACCCAGAGTCTTTTGCAACTTATGGTTATACAAAATATTTTGTAGATAAAGAACAAAATGCAGTTTTAAAAATGCAAGGAACTAGTATACAAGAAATATCTATAGCTGGTATGACTAACTTTTTTAGAAATGAATTTAATCAAATGGATGATTCTGGAGCTATTGTTGGTGGATACGATATATATAATAAAAACTATGTTTTATCTTTACAACCATCAGGTAGATTTAAAGAAGGATCATTTAAAACTCTAACATGGGACGAAAGAAGTGCTGGTTGGACTAGCTTTTTTACTTACTCACCAGATCAAATTTTTAGTTCTATTGGTAAATTTTATTCATGTAAAGGAAATGAATTATATCAACACTATGATTCAACGGCATTAAGAAATCAATTTTATGGTTCAACATCTGCGTCAGTAATACAATTTGTTTTTAACCCTCAACCTAACTTTATAAAAACATTTAAAACTATAAACTATGAAGGTAGTAATGGATGGGAAGTTACAAATATAGTTTCAGATCAAACAGGTGAAACAGAATTTCCTACACTTTCTGGTCTGTATTACAACTACGATGATGAGGCAACTGGAGATGTAAGAGAATTAGATGGGGCGAATTCAGGTATTGCATATGATAAAATATGGAGCTATGATGAAGGTCTTTATACTGAAAATAACATAGAGTACAGAGCTGGATTTGATAGAAAACAAAATAAATATTACGCAGTTATACCTAACAATACGGTAGATCCAATGCCTGGAGAAGTTGTATGGGGTAATCAAACTATGGGAATAAAAGGATATTATACAACTGTAACAATGAGCACAGATCAAACAACAAATTTAGGCGGAACAAAAGCATTATTTGCCGCCAGTAGTGAATTTATAAATAAATAATTATGAGTGGATTAGGAGTAGCATTAGGAGTAGCAAGCAGTGTCCTTGGTGGAATACTAGGAGGGAGTAGAGCTAAAAGAGCAGAAGCTCAAGCTAAACAAGAGGCTGCTAGACTTCAATCAAGATTAGCATCATTAGAAGCAAATAGACAACCTATTATAAATCCTTATGATGGTATAACAGATCTTTCTTCTATGGCTACAGATTACTCTAATCAATTTAGCAACCCTTATGCTAATTTATCAGTAGCTACTCAAGCTGCTGAAATGCAAATAGAACAAACAGATATAGCTTTAGCTAATACATTAGATACTTTAGCTCAAACTGGTAGTGGTGCTGGTGGCGCCACAGCATTAGCAAAAGCTGCTGCTGCTAGTAAAAAACAAGTAGCTGCTAGTATAGAACAGCAAGAAGCACAAAATGAAAAACTAAGAGCTCAAGGAGAACAACAATTAGAATCTAGAATAATTGGAGAAAAACAAAGAATTGAAGGAATACAAATGAGTCAAGCTCAAAGAGTTCAGCAAGCTGAGGCTCAAGGTGAGCAATTTATGTATCAACAGAGAGAAGCTAGAGAGCAAATGCAAATAGATAGAACAGCCTCTATGTTAGACAATGCTAGAATGCAGATCGCACAGGCTGGTGCTGATAGAACAGCGGCTCTTACAGGAATGATTGGTGGTATAACTAGTTCTTTATCCAATATAGAGTTAAGTGGAGATTCTGATACTGGAAGCGGTGATGATGATCTTGTAACAGATACTGGGAATGAGAATTCATCAGAATAACAAAAAATAATATAAAATGTCATATAGAAATCCTAAATATACATATCAATCGCACGCGTCTTATTATCAAAACTTGATAAACGCTGGGGTAAAAGCCGGTGCTGATATAGCAGATCAAGAAAAAGATATACGAGAAAAAAACCAAAAAGTTAATGCCGCAAGAGTTGAAGCAGGTAGAGGTGCTAATCAAACTCATGTAACTACTGGTGTTCAAAGTAACACTTATGGTAATGAAGTGACAAAAGGTGCTATTGGTAATTTCTTTACTGGCAGTGGAGGGTTAGTAGGTGATTTAACCATGCAAACAACTGGTCCTGATGCTCCTTGTAATAAAACGGGAAACTGTGCTGAGTTAAATGCTAGACTAGCTACTTTGAATAAAGCACCAGAACAAATAAAAGAGTTTACTGAAACAATGTTAGCTCAAGTAAATTATGATGATTATGAAAACTTTGATGAAAATCAAGGTGGTAATTTTATATTAGCAGCTAATGTATTAGGAGGTAAAGGGAGATTTACTCCAGCATATGGTTATTCTTATGATATAGAAGAAAACGAAGTTGAAGGTGAAGATGGGGAAATGTCTTATGATGGTAGTTATAATTGGGTTTTTAAATTTGATGAAAAAAAAGCTAGAAAACAAATTGAAGCTGATTGTGAAAAGATGCCGACTCAAGATGGATGTGATGATATTGATAGTCTTATTAGTAAAATGAAATATGAAGGAGATAATTTTAAAATAAATAGCGCGGGTCTTAAACAACAAACAGGAGGTAATCCACCTGGCAGTGTATTTGTTAGAACACCTAAAATGTCTAATGAAATGGCTGATATAGTTTCTAAGTCTGGTTTTATGAAAGATGTAGAAACAGATAAAAATGGAAATATAATTCCTGGAACTGGAACTTTTGCAATTGAAGATTTTATGCTAGTTGATGACCAAGGTCTTAGTCAGTGGGAACAAATAACAGAAGGAACTGTAGGTGAAGGAGATGCTGCAATGGATCTTAATATTAAGTATAATTTAATTGACAAAAATGAAATCAAGAAAAAGATGACAACTGAGCTTAATACTAGATTTAACCATTATAAAGATCCTAGAAATCAAGGTGAAGCTATTGCTCTTTGGAATAAAGTTTTATCTAAAAAAGATTTAAGTGATATAAATGTTGAAGAAGTGGAGAAAGCTATAGGATTTGCTCCAACAGAAGAAGATTTAAAAACATGGACTTATGACAATCCTAATGGTTTAAGTGATAGACAAATAGCACTATTTGAACATTTATATGGAGATTATGCTGTTGATGAAGTTTATTCATTAATGAATAACGAGGCTTATAAATCACAAAGAAAATATAACAAAGTAGTAAGAGGAAGTGGTGATGAAACTGATAAAAATGATCCAGGGAAATTATAAAAATTAAATAATGAGTAGAGAAGCTTTATATACTGAATTGTATAAAAAATACGCTACAGATTTAACAGATGAAGAAAGAGCTGAAAAAGTAAAATACGCTTCTTCTGCACCAGATCAACAAGCAGCTATAGATACCATATATGAAAAATATGCTGGTAAAAAACCTACATTTGATCAACGTTTATATATAACTAAACGCGTGGACCCTCAAAATATAAGTTCTATTATTGAAGTAGAAAATCAAAATAGAGCAAAGCTTCGTAAGCAATATGAACTTGCTAAAAAAGAACAAGATGAAATAAACGCTGCTAACCAAGAAAAAATAAGATTAAAAAAAGAAGAAGTAGCAGATATTAAAACCTCAAGAGATTTTGAATGGGATCTTGATGTAGAAAACAAATTTAATGTTCCTGAGAGATCAAAAGGTTTTTTAGAAAAACTTTATAAAGCCGAACAGTTTCGTGGCGATAAAGAAAAAGCAAATAAATACTTAGCAGACCTTATAAAAAAAGGGGAATATACATTTGG
>MDSV01024709.1_pt1 | contig 12282 bp, 14 predicted proteins | sample 810851 | NCBI WGS metagenome assembly MDSV01 (sample SAMN05326640, study PRJNA326480) | marine metagenome | isolation source: seawater | place: Atlantic Ocean: North East | collected 2012
AGTGGCGGTCCCTAGGGGAATCGAACCCCTCTTTCATGGATGAAAACCATGTGTCCTAACCGATAGACGAAGGGACCAAATGCGGATCTTTTATTGTATATATTGAATTTTATCAAGTTTTTATAATATTTTCTTTTTTAATAATTCTTTTAAAATTAGTATTTTTGTGAGTTACTAATGTCTCAGAAATAAACATCTGATCTTTTTTACTTATTCCCTTAACAAGATCTCCCGATGTTATCCCTGTTGCACAAAATAATGAGTCACCTGAAATTATTTCATTTATTTCGTACTTTTTGTTTAAATCAATGATGCCCATTTTTTGTGCTCTTTCGATGTTTTCTTTACTATCAAAAATAAATCTACCTTGAAAATAACAATTGTAAGCATCAAGTGCACAAGCTGAAAGAACTCCTTCTGGACCACCACCAGTTCCAATGAAAATATCAATTCCATATTTTGGATCTGTAACTAAAAGAGAGCCAGAAACGTCACCATCGGTAATTAATTTAATTTTTACACCTAGTTTTTTTAAATCTTCTATAATTTTTTTATGTCGGTCTCTATCAAGAATACAGGCAGTAATTTGATCAGTTTTTTTATTCAATGAATCAGCAAGATTATTGATATTTTTTTCTATTGAGTAATCAAGATCAACTATTTTTTTTTCGTTTGAATTAATTGCAATTTTTTGCATATAAGTTTCCGGCGCATTAAAAAGATTATTTTTTTCTGATATAGCTATAACTGATAATGCTCCTGGTAAATTATTAGCAGCGAAATTTGTTCCTTCTAATGGATCAACAGCAATATCAAAACTAGGCCCTTTTCGATTTCCTAATTCTTCACCAATAAAAAGCATTGGTGCCTCATCAAGTTCACCTTCGCCTATAACTATCCTTCCATTCATGTCTATTTTATTAAGTTCATTTCTCATTGCATCTACAGCTGCTTTATCGGCAATTATTTTATCCTTTTTACCAATATAAAAACTTGAAGCTATTGCTGCTTGTGTTGTTACATTAATAAATAAATCTATATATTTTTTATCTATTGGCATTTTTAAATTTGATCTTTAACATATTTTGTCGTCTTCAAATTTGACTCGAACTCTCTTAATCTTTTCCAAACTGAAATTAGTTCAACGATTATTGGCCAGCTTCTCACTAAGTATTGAAGCGATGTTTCTACTCGACCAAATGCTCTTATTATTTGCTGAACAAAACCTAAAGTTATTACACCTGACACGATTGTTGGTGCAAGAGCTAAATAAGGAACGATAACCATTCCTTGTAAATAACTCCATTTAACAGCATTAAAATACAAGTAATGAAAATACATTTTATAATGAATTTTTCTTACTCCACCATACAAATCTGAAATCTTTTTAGGGCCAGCGTTTTGTATAAAATTTTCACCTAGAACTAATTCTTTTCTGTATGCGGCTTCTTCTTTTTGAATATCATATTCAATACCAGGAAGTTTAATACCAACAGAAGCAAGTAAAATAGTTCCTCCCAAAGCTGAAATAATTGCTACCCATACTAAAGCATGATCAACCTCTCCAATCCACGGTAATACAGTTATACTTTTTGATAAACCCCATAATATTGGAGTAAACGCTATTAACGTCATTAAGCTTCTAAGAAGTTCGGCACCTAAACCCTCCATAATTCTTGCAAATTTTAATGTATCTTCCTGAACTCTTTGAGATGCTCCTTCAATTGAAGAGGCGTTTTTCCATTGATCATGATAAAAGTCTGCCATTGCAGTTCGCCATCTAAAAGTCCAATGACTGGTAAAATAGTCACTAAAGATTACAACCAAAATATATACCGCAGCAATTTTAGCGAAAGTAAATAGATATTTAATAAACTCTTTCTCAGTTACAGATCCAGGTTCAGTTAATGCTTTTTGAAGAGTGTCATAAAACTCACCAAACCATTGATTAATTTTAACATCTAAGGAAACTTGGTACCAGGTTGCAATTAATATTAAAATAGTTCCACCGATACTCCATAAATACCATCTTTTATCTGTAAAAAATTTAAACATTATTTTATGAAATTATCTGAATATGATTTTTTTGTAATTTTATTTTTTTTTGGCTCTATAAGCTCATATTCTAACTTATGTTTTTTAGCATATGAAATAGCATTTTCTTTAGTTGTAAATTCAAGTTTAATTTCAGATAAAGTATCAGAAGAACTTTCCCATCCCATAAGTGGATTTACTTCTGTCTTGCTATTAAAATACTCCAAAATCCAATTTTTTGTTTTACCTAAACCAGATTGCATTGATGATTTAACTGGTTTAAATATTTTTACTTTTTTCATAATTATAAAATGGTCGGGGCGGCAGGATTTGAACCTGCGACCCTCTGGTCCCAAACCAGATGCGCTACCAGGCTGCGCTACGCCCCGAATGACTATTTATATAGGTTAAATATGACTTTTTGGCAATTGAAAGATACATGTTAAATAAGTAAATATTACCAATGATACAATATATATCAAAACCATTTAAATATTTTTTCAAACTTGAGTCTGCTTCAGGGCTTGTTTTGCTATTTGCCGCAATTATAGCTATCTATATAAGCAATAGTCAATTTTCCAACAATTATTTTGAGATTTTAAATTCATATATAACTTTAGGCACAAGTGACTTTGGAATTAAATTAAGTGTATTGCATTGGATTAATGATGTGCTGATGGCAATATTTTTCTTTTTAGTTACATTAGAAATTAAAAGAGAATTTATTCAAGGAGAATTATCAAATCCTAAACAAGCATTTTTGCCAATTATCGGAGCAGTGGGTGGCATGTTGGTCCCTGCTCTTGTTTATATTATAATTAATTTAGGAGATTCAATTAGATTAAATGGTTGGGCAATACCTTCCGCAACAGATATTGCTTTTTCTCTTGGTGTTCTATCTTTGTTGGGAAAAAGAGTACCTATTTCTTTAAAAGTTTTCCTTACAGCACTCGCGATTATAGACGATTTAGGAGCAATTATAATTATAGCTTTTTTTTACTCAGGAAATATTCAAACAAATTATCTAATTTTAATGCTTGCGGCTATTATAGTTCTACTTTTATTAAATCGTTTTAAGATAAAAATATTTTTGCCGTACTTAATAGCTGGATTATTTCTTTGGGATTTTACCCACCAATCTGGAATACATGCTACCATTTCAGGGGTGTTATTAGCTTTATTTATTCCACATGATTTAAAAAATCAAAAAAAATCTTTATTATTAAAAATAGAACATTCCATTTCACCTTATGTGGCTTTCGGCATTATGCCAATTTTTGCATTTGCCAATGCTGGAGTATCTTTGGAAGGTTTAACTTTTGCATCATTGCTTAAACCTGTGCCACTCGGTATAGTTTGTGGATTATTCTTTGGAAAACAATTTGGTGTTTTTCTCTTTTCATATTTTGCTATTAAATTAAAATTTGCAGAAAAACCTAATAATTCTAATTGGACTGCATTTTATGGTGTATCAGTATTAACGGGAATAGGTTTTACAATGAGTCTTTTCGTAGGTAATTTAGCATTTGCAGAGAGCATGCAATATATGGACGAAGTGAAAATTGGAGTTTTATTGGGATCACTACTTTCAACATTATTTGGTTTTTATTTATTATACATCTCAATTAAAAAATGATTAATATCAAAATTTTAAAATTAGCCTCAAACACAAAGTACTTTGGACTTAAAAATAATTACACTCATAAATGTATATTTAAAAATAAAAAGTGTGGTGATAAAATATCTTTAGAGATAATAGTAAGAAAAAATAAAATATGTTCAATGAGATATGAGACGAACTCTTGTATTTATAGTCAAGCGTCTGCAAGTATTTTAGCTAATTCGATAAATATATTTAACAAAGATAATTTAATTGAAAACATTAAAATTTTAAATTCAAATTTTGTTGATAAAAAACTTAAATTACCTTTAAAATTAAAAAAATTTCAATATTTATTCAATAAAAAAAATATAAATAGGATGGATTGTATTATGTTACCTTTTAACGCATTAGCAAAGGCAATTAGATAAATATGATAAGATTAATAATTATAATTATGATTTCTTTAAATTGGTTTACACCATCACAAGCAAACTATGATCAATTAGTTTACGAATTTAACTTTAAAAGTTTATCAGGGGAAACGATTGAAATGAAAAAGTTTGAAAACAAGCTTATCGTTATAGTAAATGTTGCCAGCAGATGTGGTTATACACCACAATATGAGTCTCTGCAGACATTATGGAATAATTATAAAGAAAAAGGATTAGTTGTTATTGGAGTTCCAACAAATAATTTTAAACAAGAGCCTGGATCAAACAAAGATATTAAAGATTTTTGTCAAACTAATTTTGGTATAAATTTTCCAATGTCCGAAAAAGTGGATGTTATTGGTAAAAATGCACATCCTTTTTATAAATGGGCAAAAAAAAATCACGGCATGGGCGCAATACCTAAGTGGAACTTTCATAAAATAATTGTAGGTAAAAACGGCAAAGTTATAGAAACTTTCGCTTCGTTTACAAAACCAGACTCAAATAAGTTTTTAGCAGTTATAGAAAAAGGTCTTAAAAATTAAAAGTTAAACCATCATAAGCGGGAATAATATTTTTAGGTAATTTTTTTTTTAAATAATAATAGTCTAGATCATTATGTAAATTAGTTAAAATAGCTTTTTTCGGTTTGAATTTTTTTATTATATCCAAAGACTCTCGTAAGCTGAAATGAGTTGGATATTTTTCAATACGAAAAGCATCTATGATAAGATAATTGAGATTATACAAATTTTTTTCTATGTTTTTAGGTATTTTATTGCAATCACTTATATATGCATTGTGACCAAAAAGATATCCGTTAGCAAATATTTTCCCGTGTAATACTTTTAGTGCTTGAAATTTTATTTCATTTTTTTTCTTTTTAATAGAAAATTTATTCTTTATAACTTTTAATTGCATAATTGGTGGATAATTTTTTTCACCTTTAAAAAGAAATTTATACTTTTTTAATAAATGTTTTGAGGTAACATTGTCTGCATAAACTGGTATTTTCTTTTTAGTAGACCAATAAAATGGTCTAAATTCAAATACTCCTGCCACTTGATCTGAGTGGAAATGAGTAAAAATTATGGAGTCTATTGTTTTTATCTTATTTTTAATTAATTGAGATTTTATATCAGGGGATGTATCTATTAAAATTGAAATGTTACCTTGTTGTAAATGTGCACAACATCTAGTTCTAATATTTTTATTTTTTTTTATACACTTTCCCCAATTACCATTTATCCAAGGTGTGCCCAATGAACTTCCGCAACCTAAAATTGTAAATTTATTTTTCATTTTAATTTACCAAATAAATTAAAAAAATTATTACTTGTAATATTTGAAAACTCATCAAATGATAATTTTTTAAGTTCAGATAAGAATTTCACTGTATGAATTATATAACTTGGTTCGTTTGGCTTACCTCTCAAGGGCACTGGTGCGAGATATGGTGCATCTGTTTCAACTAAGATTTTATTATTAGGCAAATCTTTGAATGTATTAGCCAAATCATGAGAATTTTTAAAAGTAACAACACCACTGGCAGAAATATAAGCACCTAAATCAATCAATTTAAAAGCGAACTCTCTAGTACCAGTGAAGCAATGGATAAGTATTTTAAAATCTTTTTTCTTTACATGTTTTTGCAAAATTTCAAAAGTTTCTTTTTCTGCCGATCTTGTGTGGACTATAAGTGGCAAATTCTTTTTTTGAGCAGCGTATATATGTTCTTCAAAGCAACTAATCTGGGCATTTTTTTCGGAATGATTGTAATAAAAATCTAGACCCGTTTCACCAATACCAATTATTTTTTTATTTAAATCAATTTTTTTAATTATATGAGAAATTTTAATATTTTGATGAAATTTAGCTTCATGTGGATGAATGCCATATGTGCCATATACACTTTTGTGTTCAGAGATAATCTTTATTATTTTATCAAAACTTTTATCTTCTGTCGAAATAGTAAGCATATACTTTACACCGTCTTTGTTTGCTCTATTTATGGTTTCTGTCAAAGATTTTGACATTGGTTCGTAAGTTAAGTGGCAATGTGAATCAATTATCATTATCAATTTTTTTAAACAAAATATCTAAATTTTTTAATTCTTTGTTGAGATTTAATATATTTTCTTTTTTAATATTTTCTATAGAAATATCTTTATCAGAAATATTAATCGTATCTAAAACTTTTTTTGTAGATATCGGTATAATTGGGTTTAAAAGTATCGATATATTTTTAATTTGCTCTACAATTATATATAAAATAGTGTTCATTCTTTTCGGGTCTTTTTTTTTATATGTCCATGGTTCAGAATCATTAAAATATTTATTGGCTTCAAATGAAAAATTGACCACCAATTTGATATATTCATTCAAATTTTGTTCGTTAATTAATTCAATAAGCTTTGGGACATTATTTTTAATATTTTTAATTAATTTTTCATCATTTTTTTCAAAATCACCTGCTTTAGGAATTTTATTGTTACAATTTTTTTTTATGAATGAAAATACTCTTTGACATAAATTCCCATAGTTGTTAGCGAGATCATTATTAATACAATTTTTAAGATTTTCCATTGAAATGCTTCCGTCATTTCCTAGTGAAACTTCTTTTATTAAATAATATCTTAATTGATCAACACCATAATTTTTTATTATTTCGATTGGGTCTAAAATATTCCCTAAAGATTTAGACATTTTTTTTTCATCAGAAAGTATCCAACCGTGACCAAAAATTCTTTTAGGCAATGGCAAATTTGCAGCAAATAAAAAAGCTGGCCAATAAATTGCATGAAATCTCAAAATATCTTTTCCAATTATATGAACATCAGCAGGCCAAAAAGATTTATATTTCTCATCACTTGTATTCGGAAAATTAAGCGCACTTAAATAATTTGTTAATGCATCAAGCCAAACATAAATGACATGTTTTTTATTTCCTGGAACAGGTATTCCCCAAGAAAATGAAGTTCTACTTATTGATAGGTCTTTTAGTCCTTTTTCAACAAAACTTATTACTTCATTTCTTCTTGATTGTGGAAGTATAAATTCTTTATTTTTTTTATAATGATTTAGTAATTTTTTTTGGCATGCAGATAATTTGAAAAAATAAGACTCCTCCTCTACCCACTCAACTAATGATCCGGAGGTTCTAGAAATTTTCTTACCATCTCTTTCTTCAATTTCATCTTCATCATAATAAGCTTCGTCAGATACAGAATACCAACCGCTGTATTTATCAAGATAAATATCTCCAGATTTTATTAATCTATTCCATATATCATTTACTGATTTTAAATGCCTAGGTTCAGTTGTTCTTATAAAATCATTATTTGTTAAGTTTAATGTTTTTGTTAATGATCGGAAAGTTTCAGATATTTCGTCACAAAATACTTTGGGTTCCTTTCTATTTTTCTCAGCTTCTTTTTGAATTTTTTGACCGTGCTCATCAGTGCCTGTTAAAAATAATACATTAAAACCTTCTAATCTTTTAAATCTTGCAAAAATATCAGCTATTATACTTGAATAAGCATGTCCCATATGAGGTTTACCAGATGGGTAATAAATTGGTGTGGTAATGTAAAAATTTTTAACTGGCATTTTTAATGTCTTCTGTAATAGTATTCAGTAAGGATTTTTGATTAATGTTAAAAATAATATAATCATTTATTAGTTTAAATATTTTAATTTTAATCTTTATTAAATCATTGAATTGTTTTTCATTAAATCTTTGTTTTGATGAAAAAAATTCTTCTATCAAATATTTTGCTAAATCAATGTAAATTATTTTTTTTTCTTTGTTATATAACAAAAATAAATTATTAATATCATTAATAGAAATCTCTTGAGGGTTAATTTCTTGATCTAAGCAAATATTATTAAAGTTTATAAATTTACCTGGAGAAATTTTATTTTTTTTATAATCTATTACAGGGGTCAAATTTTTATCATTGATTAATGACTCTATAATTAATATTCTTTCTCTTTCATTTAAAAATATTTTAATTTCACTACATCTTGATTTAATTGTTTCTAAAATTGGTTTTTTTTGATTATTAATAAAAATAAAATAATTTAATTTTGTTGGTTCTTCTATAATTTTTAAAAGAGCGTTTAAGCTATTTAGGTTAAATAGTTCAATATCATCTAATATTACAAATCTACTTAGACTATTGATTGTTGATTTATTAATTTTATCTTTTAAAATTCTAATGTTATCAATTTTGACTTTAGCTTCAGAAGCATTTAAGTAAACAATGTTTGGTAATGTTTCATTAAAGAAAAAATTTGAAAAATTAGATGATCTCATAATTTCTTTTTTTTCTAAATAATAATTATTTTTATCCAAAAAATAGTTTAAAAAATGCTTTACTAATGTAAATTTACCAATGCCCTTGTTGCCAGAAAGCATTAATGATTTCGGAAATTTGTTTATTTTATATAGTTTAATTAAATCATTGAAATATTTATCATGACCAAAAAGTTTTGAAGAATAAGATTGATCTTTCATTTTACTTTAATTTTTTTTTAATTATATTATAAATTTCTTTTTCTACAACCGGTGTATTTTTAGAAGAATTTAATACAAAATAGTTTTTTTTCTTTTTTGCGATATTTAAAAAAGCTTTTTGTGTTTTTGTATAAAAATTACTAGAAAATTTGTCATACCGATTCATAGTTTTTCTTTTTTTTAATCTTTTATTTGAACTTTTTCTGTTAACTTTTAGTATAAAAGATATATTCGGCTTTATATTTCTCAAGATTTTTTTATGTATAAAATCAATAAATTTTTTTTCAACTTTTTTACCAACTACCTGATATGCATAAGTAGAGTCTAGAAATCGATCGCATATTACAATTTTTTTTTGTTTTAAAGCAGGGAATATTTTATTTATTAAATGCTCGTTTCTCGCAGCAAGATACAATAAAGTGTCAGTATATTTATCAAATTTTTCTTTTTGATTTTTGTTAAAATAATCTTTTAAAATTAAATTCCTTATTAATTCGGCACTTTTAGTACCACCTGGTTCCCTTGTAAGTATAACCTTATATCCTTCTCTTTTAAGACGTAGGTATAATTTTTTACTTTGATAAGATTTTCCACAACCTTCTACTCCTTCAAATACAATAAAGTAGGATTTTTTTTTATACATCTCCCCAAATCATATAATTTAAAGAATAAAATAAACTCTGTAAAAAATTAACTTTTTTTATTTCTTCCGCAGAATATAAGGGAACTGTTTTGATTAGTTCGTCTTTTTTATAAATTTTTAAATCTGCTACTTTTTGTTCTTTCTTAATTGGAGCTTTAATTGGTCCTTTGTAGTTAAGTATAACTTTCAATTTGTTTGAGTCTTTTTTACTTAATGTAATATAAACATCTTCTTTGGTTACACCACTTATAGTTTCACTTTTTCCCAACCACGTTCTAATATTAAAATTAGTTTTATTAGCTTCAGATATTAAAAAGGTATCTGTATTTCTAAATCCCCAGCTTAATAATCTAAGAGACTGATTGGATCTAGAATTTTTAGTTTCAAATCCACTTCCAACTGCAATAAGTCTACGTGTATCCTTTTTCATGCTACTCGCTAAAGAATATTTTTCTACGGCTAGATAACCGGTTTTAATTCCATCTACCCCAATATTTTTATAAAGAAGAGGATTCCTATTGCCTTGAGTAATAGGATCTCCTCCAGTTCTGTCCCACGTATATGTTTTTTGTGCAAAATATTCATAGTAGTCAGGATAATTCATAATTAAATATTTTGACATTAAAGCTATATCCCTAACTGTTGAATAATTGTCTGCGCTATTAATTCCCGAAGAGTTATCAAAATTTGTATTAGTCATTCCTATTTCAGCAGCTTTTTCATTCATCATTTCCACAAAGTTTTCTTCTGTACCGGCAATTCCTTCGGCTAAAGCTATACATGCATCATTTCCTGAAGCAACGATGATACCTTGTAAAAGATCTTCTACGCTAACTTGATCGTTGATCATTATAAACATAGAGGAATATCCGCTTTGAGATAACCTCCAAGCTTTTTCAGAGATTGAATATTCATCATCTAAGGATATCTTATTATTTTTAAGTAAATCAAATGCAATTATCGAGGTCATAATTTTAGTCATTGAGGCAGGATAAATACTTAAATCAGGTTCATTAGAAAACAAAATTTCGTCCGTATGAAAATCAACGAGAATTGATGTTTTTGCAGAAATTTTAGGGTTAGCAAAGACTTGTTGAGTAAAGTTTAAAAACAAAATTATAGTTAGTATAAAGAATTTTTTCATTTTATTTTAATATTTAAATCTTCGAATCCAAGTTTTTCTAGTTCAATGTAATCATTTTTGATCAAATTAATAGATTTATATGGTCCAGACAATACCTGATAATTGTTTTTTTTATTAGTGTAAATCGATAAATTTTTACTAGTGAAATTTGAAGAATCTTCAATAAGTCGTTTTTTTAAAAAATTCGCTGTTTTTTTTGAATAAAATTCTGCAATTAATATAGAAAAAACATATTTTTTTTGACTATTCACAATATTATCTTGAGACAAATTATTTATTTGGACTTTTTCTACTGGAACTTTACCAAAAATATTTTTTTCTTCATTAAAGGTTGTGGCTTTTTTAGCTATAAATGATTTATTTTTTTTTAAAACCTCTAAATCAACAAAGGGAAAATCTACATTTAAATCCAATTTTTTTTGTAGCGCTGGAGTTATCATAATTTTGTAAAATGAAGGGTATTTAATTTTTTTTTTATTTTTTAAAACAACAAATTTATTATTTTTTGGGTTCATAATTTTTATTAATTTGCCTGTTGGTAAAATATTATGAGCTAGAACTGGTATATTAGGGTCGAATTTAGAGGAAACTATTTTATTTTGATAATCATTTTCGTTATAGATAAGAGCAAAACCAGTAGAGGTATATGGTATTTTTTTATTGTATGTTAAGTCATAAGTACTGCAAGAACTTAACAATGTAAAAGCTAAAATTACTAAACTAAATTTCATTTTTTATCATATTTTTTAAGGTACAAACAGACAAAGCAAATCTTAATGATCTATTCCACTTTAAAATTTTTTCATAATTTTCCGTAGTTAAGTACTTAGGAGAATTTATGTCTCCGTCTGGAAGAACTAATGAAGACTTTTCCTTTAAGCTTATCTTTTTTTGTTTTAAGTCAACAATTGATAAATTATTCCAAAACTTATCAGGTTTTCTATTTTTCATATTTCTTGCAGAGTGATTAAATAATTTCTTATTAACATTTTTGTTAAAACTAACTTGAATAAAACAAGCACCATCATATTTCCAGCCAATTTTATTCATATAGTTTGCGGCAGATGCTATTGAGTCTGACATTGAATTTTTCAAATCTATATTCCCATCGTTGTCATAATCTATTCCGTAATTTAATATAGTAGAGGGCATAAATTGAAAGTTACCTAATGCCCCGGCCCAGGAACCAAATAACATTTCTTTTGAGAGAATCTTATTATCTACCAATCTTAAAAGAGTAATTAATTCTCTTGTAAAAAATTCACTTCTTCTTTTATCAAAACTTAATGTAGCTAGAGATGAAACAATGTCCATTTTTCCAAAATATTTTCCAAAGTTTGTTTCTATGCTCCATAGAGCTAGTAGCAACTCTTTTTCAACGTTAAATTCTTTTTCAACTTTTAAAAATATTTTTTTATTTTGAATAAACTTAATTTTTGCTATTTTTGCAGCTTTTCTACTTGCTCTCTTTGATATGTAAACATTTGTCTTTTCAAAAAATTCAGGTTGTTTATTATCGTAGTAAATAACTTTTTCTAAAAACTTAGCATCAGCCATAACATCATTAACAGTTTTTTTTGATATGCCTTTAGATATAGCGGTAGCTTTAAACTCATTTAACCAAGAATTGAATTCTTCTGACTTTAAATTCGACGAGGTAATAATTATAATAATTAAAATACAATTGAATAAATTAATGATTTTTGCCATTTTTCTAACTATCATAAAAAAATTGTATTAACTAGTGTATCAATTTTGATTAAGTTTATTGTTATTTATTCAAAATAATAGTATTAAGCCTCATCTACAACTGCGGAGAGGTGGCTGAGCGGTTGAAAGCACTGGTCTTGAAAACCAGCAACGGGGCAACTCGTTCGTGGGTTCGAATCCCACCCTCTCCGCCATTAG
>MDSV01205554.1_pt1 | contig 12282 bp, 9 predicted proteins | sample 810851 | NCBI WGS metagenome assembly MDSV01 (sample SAMN05326640, study PRJNA326480) | marine metagenome | isolation source: seawater | place: Atlantic Ocean: North East | collected 2012
GCTGGCAAAATTATAAAAAAAATTGGACCTATTTTAGCCATAAAAAACAAAGAGTTTTACAACAAAAATGTTGCTAAAAAACTTAATTAACAAACCTCCAAAAAACTTTGAAAAACTAGACGTTAAAGGTTTAGCTATTAATAGTAAACACGTTAAAAAAAACTTTATTTTTTTTGCACTAAAAGGAAATAATTTAAATGGTGAAAATTTTATTAATGAAGCGGTTAAAAATGGGGCTGCTTTAATTATTTGTTCAAAAAAAAGTAAATTTCGAAGCAAAAAAGTTCCTATAATTAAAACCAAAAATATAAGAGTTTATTTAAGTGAGATTACGTCTAAATTCTATAAACTTAAACCAAAAAATATAATCGCAGTGACTGGTACAAATGGAAAGACTTCTGTGGCTGATTTTTTTTATCAAATATTAAAAAAAAATAATATTTCTGTAGCATCTATTGGGACGTTGGGAATAAAATTTAAGAATAAATATATAAATACTGGACTTACATCTCCTGATATTATTTCACTTCATAAAAATCTTGCAAAGTTAAAAAAAAATAAAGTTGAAAATGTTATCATCGAAGCTTCAAGTCATGGATTACATCAAAACAGACTAGACAATTTAAATTTCAAAGCAGGCATCTTCACTAATTTTAGTCAAGATCATCTTGATTATCATAAAACAATGAAGGAATATTTAAGATCAAAATTAACTTTATTCTCGAAACTTTTAGGTAAGAATAAATTCATTATTGCTGATAAAACTTTGAAAGAATATCCTATTTTAAAAAAAATTTCTAAAAGTAAAAAACTACAGTTATTAGATGCTGATGAAACATTTAATTATATTAAAAATCTATCTTTACCCCTAATAGGAACATTTCAGTTTAAGAATTTGTCAAAAGCAATATTAGCAGCAAGATTATGTAATTTAAGTGATGATAATATAAATAAAGCATTAAAAGATATTAATAACGTTGAGGGAAGATTAAATTTGATAAAAAAATATCCTAATAATATTAAAGTATTTATTGACTATGCCCACACACCCGATGCCCTTAGTGAAGTTTTAAAATCAATGAAAAATTCAGACATAAATAATATATCATTAGTATTTGGTTGTGGAGGAGAAAGAGATTATAAAAAAAGACCTATTATGGCAAAAATAGCTAAATCTCTTTGCAAAAAGATTTATGTAACGGATGATAATCCTAGAAATGAAAATCCAAAAAAAATCAGAAAAGAAATAATTAAAAATTTATTTGGTAGTAAATTCTTTAATATTGGAAATAGATCAAAAGCAATCAAAGAAGCTATTTTAAACGCAGAACCTAATGAAACTATTCTAATAGCTGGTAAAGGACATGAAAATTATCAAGATTATGGCAATAAGGTCCTTCAAATATCAGATAAAGAAATAGTAAGAAATATAACTAGAAAAAAATTAAATAAAAAAAAACAAAGTTATCTTTATAATTCAAGAATATTAAATAAAATTTTAAATAGTAAAAAATTTTATAAAGCAAATGGTCTTGCAATAGACTCAAGAAATCTTAAAAAAGATAATTTATTTATAGCAATAAAAGGGAAAAATAATGATGGCAATCAATTTATTTCTGAGTCTGTTAAAAAAGGTGCAAGCTATGTTGTAACTTCAAATATTCATAAAAAATACAAAAATAAAATTATTAAAGTTGGTAATCCAATCGATTTTCTTAGAAAATTTGCAATACAAAATAGAAAGAGTTGTAATGCTAAAATTTTAGCAATCACCGGTAGCACTGGAAAAACTTCTTTAAAGAATATTTTAAGCCTTTTACTAAAAGAACATAATAACACTTACTCTTCTCTAAAATCTTTCAATAATCATTTTGGGGTTCCTCTTAGCTTATCTAATATTAGTCCAAATAATCAGTTTGGAATTTTTGAAGTAGGTATGAGTAAGTCTGGAGAAATAAATCAATTGTCAAAAATGATAAAACCTGATCTTGCTATAATAACTAATATTGCAGAAGCCCACATAGAAAATTTTGATAATATCAAAGGAATTGCCAAAGCTAAAAGTGAGATTATCAACAATATTAAAAAAAATGGAACGCTAATAATAAATCGAGATGACAAATTTTTCAATTATTTGGACAAAAAAGCAAAAAAAAGAAAAATTAAAGTTATTAGCTTTGGAAAATCAAAAAAATCAGACATATCTTTATTAAAGATAGAGCCGGCTGGAGTTCACAAAAAAGTTTTCATACGTGTAAAAGATCAAATTTTAGAACTCAAAATAAAAGATATAAATATATATAACGTACTTGCTTCTTTAGCGGTCTTAAAAGAATTAAATTTAGATCTCGAAAAATTTAAAAAAGTTTTTCAAGTTCTTCAGCCTTCAGAAGGTAGAGGCAGAATATATAAAATTAAGAGATATAAAAAAACTTTCAAATTAATAGACGAAAGTTACAATGCTAGCCCATTTTCAGTTAAAAATGCTTTAAAAAATTTTTCTGAAATAAAGAAGAAAAATAGTAAAAAATATTTATTTTTAGGAGAAATGCTTGAACTTGGAAAAAAATCTGAATTTTATCATAAAAAATTATCGATACTTATTAACAAATCGGACATTGATAAAGTTTTTGTAAAGGGAGAAAAGACCCTTTTTACTTATAAAAATTTAAAAAAAGAAAAACAAGGAAATATCTTTCAAAGCAACGAAGATGTTGATTTGATACTACAAAATATAATCGCTAATAATGATTATTTAATGATAAAAGGATCTAACGCTACAGGGTTAAATGAAATAAGCAGAACAATGATAAAAGGATTTTAAATGTTATTTAATTTACTTACATCTTTTATAGATCAATATTCTTTTCTTAACGTTTTCAGATATCTAACCTTCAGAACAGGACTCTCTGTAGTTACCTCCTTAATCATTGTTTTTATTATTGGAGGACCATTAATAAAAACTTTTTCAAATAATATGATCTCAGGTCCAATAAGACAAGATGGACCCATAGATCATATCATAAAAAAATCAGGCACTCCTACTATGGGAGGAGTTATTATTATTATTGGTATGCTTACAAGCACTTTATTGTGGGCAGATTTAAATAATATCTATATTTGGACATTGGTTTTCGTATCTTTAAGTTTAGGAATGTTAGGTTTTATTGATGATTTATTAAAAATAAAATTTAAAAATTCAAGAGGTCTCAATTCAAAATTAAAATTTCTAGGCCAGTTAGTAATAGGTATTTTAGCTTTATTTATTTTGATAAAATTTTCAGATCATGAATATTTGTACAACCTTTACTTTCCTTTCTTTAAAAATTTAATTTGGCAAATGGGTCTTTTTTTTATTCCTTTCGCTTTGTTTGTAATAATTGGATCATCTAATGCAGTTAATTTAACAGATGGACTGGATGGACTCGCCACGGTTCCAGTTATGTTAGTGGCTCTTTCTTTCACACTAATTTCTTACATTGTTGGAAATACTATTTTTTCAGAATACCTTAAATTGCAATACATTCCTGATGTAGGTGAACTTTCAATATTTTGTGGCTCGATCGTAGGATCTTGCCTTGGATTTCTTTGGTACAACGCTCCTCCAGCTAAAATCTTTATGGGAGATACAGGCTCATTATCTTTAGGGGGATCATTAGCTGCTGTAGCTATAATTGTTAAACACGAAATTGTTTTAGCAATTATTGGAGGATTATTCGTTCTTGAAACTGTATCTGTAATTATTCAAGTTATCTCATTTAAACTTACTGGAAAAAGAATTTTTAAAATGGCACCAATTCACCACCATTTCGAGCAAAAGGGATGGGCTGAATCTACTATAGTAATTCGATTTTGGATAATTGCAATAATATTGGCTTTAGTTGGGTTAGCAACATTAAAATTAAGATAATTTATGGACGTAACATCATTAATTTTAGATAACGATGAAAATTCTTTTTGTATATATGGTTTAGGAAAAACAGGATGGTCCGTTGTTAATTATTTTAATCGAAAAGGTTTTACAGAATACAAAGTTTGGGATGATAATAAAATTTTAAGATCAACTTATGGATTAAAAAATAGCAGTCAAAAAGAAGAAAAGCTATTTTCAGAATATCTTGACTCAACGCAATATATTGTCCTTAGTCCTGGGGTAAATATAAAAAAGGCTAAACTTAAAAAAAAATTAATAGAAAACAAACATAAAATCATTTCAGATCTTGACCTTTTTTATCTTATTAATCCAGAGATAAAAACTATTCTTGTAACTGGAACTAATGGGAAATCTACAACATGCAAAATACTTGAACATGTTTTTAAAAAAAATAGGATTAACGTTAAACTTGGCGGCAATATAGGGAAACCAATATTAGATTTAGATACAAAAGGTGATCCATTGTTTATAATTGAAGCATCATCTTTTCAATTAGCTTATTCTAAGTTTATTAAACCCAAAAGTGCAGTAATATTAAATGTATTTAAAGATCATCTTGATTGGCATGGATCTTTTAAAAATTATTTACATTCAAAATTTAATATTTTTGCCAAACAAAATGATAAAGATATAGCATATTTAAATAATAAATTTCTTATAAAAAAATTTCTCAGAGAAAAATACAAAAGTAAATTACGGACAGTAAATTTGAAACATTACTTAAAGATAAAAGATAAAATCGAAAATAATTATTTAAAAACATGCGTTGATGATGAAAATGTGAGTTTTGTATATGCTATATCAAAAAAATTTAATTTAAAAGAACAAACTGTTATTAAGTCACTAAAATCATTTAAAGGACTCCCTCATAGGCAAGAATTTTTTTATAAAAAAAAAAATTTAGTTTTTATTAACGATTCAAAAGCGACAAGTTTTGACTCAGCTAAATTTTCTTTAAGAAATAAAAAAAATATCTTTTGGATTGTTGGTGGACTTCCCAAAAAAGGAGATAAGCTTTATCTTGGTAATTTAACAAACAATATAATTAAAGCATATATAATCGGGAAACATATGAAATTTTTTCAAGGACAATTAAAAGGAAAAATTAAATTTAAATTGTGTGGAAATTTAAAAAAAGCTATTAAAAATATTTTTCAAGATATCAAAAAAATAGAAAGAAATAAAAAAATTACAATTTTATTTAGTCCAGCTAGCGCATCTTACGATCAATACGATAATTTTGAAAATAGAGGCAATGAATTTAAGAGGTTAAGTAGATTATATGCTAAAAAATTTAAGTAATTTTGAATTTAACAATTATTGGAGAAATATCGATAAGAATATTCTTTTTGGTTTTTTAATATTATTTTTTTTAGGTCTTTTTTTTTCTTTTTCTTCCACTTCTTCTTTAGCAGGTGAAAGACTTAATAAAGCTTATTATTTCTTTTTTTCAAAACATCTCGCATTCACTATCATATCCCTTATTATAATGTTTGTTATATCAGCAATAGAAACGTCACTATTAAAAAAATTAGTAATTCCAATTTTTGTTTTTTTCTTCGTATTGTTAATTTTAGTTCCCATAATTGGTGTAGAAGTAAAAGGCGCTAAAAGATGGTTAAATATTTATTTGTTTAGGTTACAGCCAATAGAACTTTTAAAACCTTTTTTTATATTAATGACTGTAAAAATATTAACTTTTAATAAATTCAAGGAAACTAAAATAAAATATCTTTTTAGTTTTTTTTTATTGACCTCAGTTATAATTCTTTTAATTGACCAACCGGATCTTGGACAGTCAATTTTACTTATAGGAAGTTGGATAGCCATTGTTTTTGTTTCTGGAGTGAGTTTTTTTTATATTATAAGTTTTTTTACGATTTTTATACTTTTTATCCTAAGTCTTTTATTTTTATTACCTGAAAAATTTGGTTATATAATTAATCGTTTAATTACCTTTTTTGACCCCAGCAAAGGGGATAACTTTCAGTCCTCAATAGCTTTAGATGCAATAAAACAAGGAGGATTAAAAGGTCAAGGAATGGGAGAGGGAATTTTAAAAGATAGCGTTCCTGAAGCCCATACAGATTATATCATATCTATAATATCAGAGGAATATGGATCAATTATTTCAATCTTAATAGTAGCTATTTTTTTATATATTGCTTTCAGAATTATTAAAAATTGTATTTTAAAAAACGATGAATTTTTAAAACTTTCTTTATGTGGTCTTGCTTCACTTTTTATTTTTCAAACTTTTATTCATGTAGGAGTGAATACAAGTTTAATTCCAACTACTGGTATGACTTTGCCTTTTTTAAGTTATGGAGGTTCATCTTTAATTGGAAGCGCTATTTTAGCAGGCATTACTTTAAATTATACTAAAATTAAATTAGAAGGTGATGAAAAATAATCATAAAAAAATTATAATTGCTACTGGCGGAACAGGAGGTCATGTGTTCCCAGCTTACAACTTGGCTAAACATTTTATAAATAGCAATCAAGCTGATGTAGAAATAATTTCAGACCTCCGTGGCCTGAAATATCTTAAGAATTATGATGACATTAAGTTCATTGAGATTATATCCTCAACTATTTTTAAAAAAAATATATTCAAAATAGTTATCTCAATGTTCATAATTTTTTATTCAGTTTTAAAATCACTGCTGATTTTATTCATTAAAAAACCAATAATAGTGTTTGGCATGGGTGGATATTCTTCGTTTCCAGTTTGCCTAGCTGCTACAATTCTCAGAAAACCATTTATCATATACGAAAATAATTTACATATTGGAAAAGCAAACAAATATTTACTACCTTTTGCAAAAAAAATTTTTGTATCTAACAAAGAATTAGAGGGTATTTCAGATAAATATCGAAAAAAAGTTTTTGAAATTGGAAATATAATCAGCAAAGAAATTATAAATTTTCAAAACGATCTCAATCAAAATCGCAATGATAAAAAACTTAAAATTTTAATTTTAGGAGGTAGTCAAGCTGCTAAAGTTTTTGGAGAGAAACTTATTGAAATATTTAAAAGATTAAACAAAGAAAAAATATCTTTTAAAATTTATCAACAATGCTTACCTATACAAAATGAATTTCTAAATTCTCTTTATGCAGAATTAAATATCGATTATGAGATTTTCAATTTTAGTACTAATATCTTGAATTATTTTAAAAAAAGTAATTTAGCTATAACTCGATCTGGATCTTCTATGTTGGCAGAACTAGTAAATGCAAAAATACCTTTTATATCAGTCCCTTTGCCCTCTTCTGCTGAAGATCATCAATTGAAAAATGCTGTTTATTATGAAAAAAAAGGATATGGCTTTTTAATAGAAGAAAAAAATTTAGACAAAAAATTATTACAATTAATTATAAGAATTAATCAGGATGGGTCTTTATTAAGACAAATGATAGAAAAGCAGAAAGAATATTCTGATAAATTAGTATATGAAAATATAGATAAACAAATTGCCAAGATTATTAATGAAAAATATTAGAATAGGACAAAAAGAAATTATCCATTTCGTTGGCATTGGAGGAATAGGCATGAGTGGCCTTGCTCAAGTTATGAAAACCATGGGTTTCAAAATTCAAGGCAGCGATCAAAACAAAAATAAAAGTACTTTAAATTGTTCAAAAGCAGGAATAAAAGTTTTTATAGGGCACTCAAAAAAAAACATTAAAAATGCAACTATAATTGTTAAATCATCAGCTATTAAAGATAGTAATGTTGAAATTAAAGAAGCAAAAAAAAGTAAAATTTCAATCTATTCGAGAGCTGAAATCTTAGCTAATGTTGTTTCATTAAAAAAAAATATTATAATTACTGGTTCCCACGGTAAAACTACTACTACATCTTTAGTAGCTAAAATTTTATCAGACCAAAAACTTGATCCAACAATTATAAACGGGGGAGTAATAAATTCGTTTAAAAGTAACGCTAAATTAGGAAAAGGTGACTGGGCTATACTTGAAGCAGATGAGTCCGATGGAAGTTTTTTAAAATTACCAATTAATTATTCTATAGTAACAAATATTGATCTTGAACATCTGGATTATTATAAAAGTTATAATAATTTAGAAAACGCTTTTGTTGAATTTATAAATAAAACTCCACCGATAGGAAAATCTATTATTTGTATTGATAATACAAACATTAAAAAAATCTTAAAAAAAATTAAAAATAGAAATACATTAACTTATGGATTTAGTAAAAATGCAAATTATAGAATTAGTAATCCAAGATTTTATACTACTCATTCTTTATTTGATTTAAATTATAAAAATTTAGAAAATAAAAAAAAGAAAATTAAAAATATCAATTTAAAATTAATTGGAGAGCATAATATTCTCAATGCTTCTGCAGCCGCAGCTGTTTGTTTAAATCTGGGAGTTAAAATTGATGTTATTAAAAAGGCTTTACGAAATTTTTCAGGAGTTCAAAGAAGAATGACCAAAATTTTTACAAAGAACAAGAATGAATTTTTCGATGACTATGCACACCATCCAACTGAAATCTCATCTATTTTAAAAGGAGTTAAAAAAGTCTATAATAAAAGAAAAATTATTTCAGTTTTTGAACCTCATAGATACTCAAGAATAAGATCATTAAAACAAGCTTTTTCAAAATCTTTCATAAAATCTGATTTAGTTTTGATTTGTCCTGTATACGCAGCGGGAGAGAAGAAAGTTTTTAATTTTAGTTTGTTAAATTTTGCAAATTTGATATCAAAAAATTCTAAAACTCAAACTGTAATTGTGAAAAATCGAAAAGAATTATCAAATTATTTTAAAAAAAATTTAATAAATGATGAAATTATAATTGGTATGGGAGCTGGATTGATTTCACAATGGATGAGAGAATTAAAATTTAGCTTATGAATTCAGAGACAACAAATTTGCAAAAAAAATTTGGTAAAAATTTAATTATAAATGAAAATTTATCCAAATATAGTTGGTTTAATCTAGGTGGGCCTGCTGACATTTTTTTTCGACCAGAAAGTAAATCTCAGTTGACAGATTTCCTAAATACAATAAGAAAAAAAAATTATAAAATATTTATTTTAGGAGCGGGTTCTAATACTTTGATAAGAGACTCTGGAGTTACAGGTGTGGTAATTAAATTAGGTTCTAAATTTTCAAATATTAAATTGTTAAATAAAGATATAATTGAAGTTGGCGCATCTACATTAGATAGAAAAGTATCAGATTTCGCAAAAAATAATAATATTGGAGGTATGGAATTTTTAGCTTGCATTCCTGGTTCTATAGGAGGTGCAGTTATAATGAATAGCGGCTGTTATGGCTCAGATATTTCTAAAATTTTATTGTCTATAAAAATTATTGATGATAAAGGCAAAGAAAGAGAGCTTAAAAAAGAGCAAATTAATTTTTTCTATAGAGGAACAGACATCCCAGAAAATTTTATAATCTTGTCTGTAGTTTTGAAAGGAATTGTTTCTTCAAAGAAATTGATAGAAGAAAAACAAGAGTCATTGTTACTACAAAAAAAAGCATCTCAACCAAGTCAAATTAAAACAGGCGGAAGCACATTTAAAAATACTAACGGAAAAAAAGCATGGGCCTTAATTAAAGAGACTGGCTGTGATAAACTTTTTATAGGAGACGCTAAAATTTCCCAAAAGCATTGTAATTTTTTTGTAAATGAAGGCAAAGCTAAAACAGAAGACATTGAGAAATTAATAGAAAAGGTAAAAACTGAAGTTAAAAATAAAACTGGAATTAATTTAGAGCTTGAAATTAAGATTATTGGTAATGAAAAATAAAAAAATCTTAGTTGTATTAGGAGGTACATCTGGTGAAAGAGCTGTTAGTTTAGATAGTGGCAGAGCTTGTGTAAAAGCATTAAAAAAAAAAGGATATAAAGTTTCAACTTTTGACCCTAAAAAAAAATCTTTAAGCTTAATTGACAAACATAAGACAGATATAATTTTTAATGCTCTTCATGGAAGAGATGGTGAGGATGGAGTTGCACAAAGCTATTTCGAATGCTTAAGAGTCCCTTACACACACTCTGGGGTAATAAGTTCATGCAATGCAATGAATAAAGTAATTTCTAAAAAGATATTTCAGCAACATAAGATAAAATCTCCAATGTATTTTGTGTTAAAACAAGGACATTATAACAACGTAAAATTAAAAAGAATTTTAAAAACTAAAAAAATAACATTTCCAGTTGTAATTAAGCCAGCAAACGAGGGTTCTAGTATTGGTGTTAAAATATGTAAAAATATCTCTGAACTGAAAAATGCTACAAACATACTATTCAGAAAATATTTAGAACTGATAGTTGAAACTTTTATTGGAGGGCAAGAAATCCAAGTTGCAGTATTGAATAACACTCCATTAGGAGTGATTGAGCTTAAACCAAAAAGAAAATTTTATGATTATAAAGCTAAGTATTCTAAATCTGCAAAAACATTGCATATAATGCCTGCAAAAATTAAAAAAACAAAATACAAAGAAGCTCTTAAAATTGCAAAAAAAGCGCATCGAGCTTTAGGTTGCAAAGGCGTTACTAGATCTGATTTTAAGTTCTTTAATAATAAATTTTATCTTTTAGAGATAAATACTCAACCAGGCATGACAGATCTATCTTTAGTACCTGAAATAGCTAATTACAAAGGTATTTCTTTTGAAAACCTAGTTGAAAAAATTTTGTTAAACGCCAGTCTTAATAGATGAAAAAATCACTCTTAGGACTGATTATACTTTTGATATTTCTAACTACTTACTCACCAAAATTTGATTTAACTGTAAATCATGATCTAAATATTAAAAACATTGAAATTAGAAATAATTCAATAATAGAATCTGATGAAATTATTAGAAAAATAAATTTTTTGTATAAAGAAAACTTATTATTTTTAAAAAGTAATGATATTGAAAAAAGTCTCAGCCAATTCGATTTTATAGAAAGTTTTAGTATAAAAAAAAAATATCCGAATACTTTAAAAATATTTATAGTAGAAAAAAAACCTATAGCTATTTTACAAAATAAAAAAGAAAAATTTTATATTTCTGATAAAGGAAGTTTAATAGTTTTTAAGAATATTGAAGCATTCTCAAAACTGCCAACAGTTTTTGGAAGTGGAAAGTATTTTTATTCTTTATTTAAAGACCTAAAAAGCATTCAATTTCCAATAGAATTAGTAAAGTCTTTTTACTTTTTTGAGTCGGGTAGATGGGATTTATTATTGTATGATGAAAAAATAATTAAATTACCAATCAAAAATTATATAATAAGTTTAAGAAGTTTTATGGAATTGCAAAAAAACAATAACTCATATAATCATCAAATTTTTGATTTCCGAATAGAAGATCAATTAATTTTGAATTAAATTATGCAAAATCAACTTACTCTTTTTGTTGAGATAAATGAAAAAAACTTCATATTTGTAGCTGGAAAGTACGATGAAAGTCAAAATTTTGAAATAGCTAACAAAATAGTTACACCTAGTAATGGAATTAGTAATAACAAATTCGCAAATATTGAAGTAGTAGATGAAACTATTAAAAGAAATGTTCATTTAATTGAGAAAAAATTAAACTATATTTTCAAAGATGTTATTGTAGTTTTAGGCATCTTTGAATGTTCAAGTGTTAATATTTCCGGTTTTAAAAGATTAAATGGTTCACAGGTTTTAAAAGAAAACATTTCTTATATCTTAAACTCTTTAAAATTAACTATAACGGAAAATGAAAAACAAAAAACAATTTTACATATTTTTAATTCTAAAAGTATATTAGATGGAACAGATATTGAAAACTTACCAATAGGATTATTTGGAAATTTTTACTCTCACGAACTTTCATTTCTTTTGATAAACAAAAATGATTTGAACAATACCAGAAAAGTATTTAGTAAAAATAATTTAAATATTAAAAAATTTGTCTTAAAAGGATTTGTAGAAGGTATTCAATTAATTAATAAGTTTAAAGAAAATAAAAATTTTTTTAGAGTTAGTATTGGTAAAGAAATATCAAAGATTAATTTTTTCGATCAAGACTCATTCAGATATAGTGAGTCTTTTAACTTTGGCTCTAACATAATTTTAAAAGATATACAAAAAATTTGCTCATTAGAGATGGAAATGATTATAAAATTTTTATCTAATGATAATTTTACTAAAAAAGATTCCGATAAAAATAATTTTTTGGAAAAAGAGTATTTTTTAAATAATAATTTTAGAAAAATTAGAAAAAAATTAATATTTGATATTATTCAAGCTAGAATAAATGAAATTATCGATATTATTTTTCATAACAATATAAATATAAAATTTTTGAAAAAAAATTCAAAAAAAATTTATTTAACC
>MDSV01073348.1_pt1 | contig 12281 bp, 8 predicted proteins | sample 810851 | NCBI WGS metagenome assembly MDSV01 (sample SAMN05326640, study PRJNA326480) | marine metagenome | isolation source: seawater | place: Atlantic Ocean: North East | collected 2012
ACAGGTGGAAACGATCTTACTATGTTTGAGGTAGATGAAGCTGTAAATAAAATTAGAGCAGAAGTAGATCCAGAAGCTGAATTGATATTTGGTTCAATCGAAGATGAAAATTTAAATGGAAAAATTAGAGTTTCTATTGTCGCTACATCTTTAGATGGTCAATCTCCACAAACAAAACCAATTATTAGTATGGTCCATAGATTACAAAATAGAAATAATAATTTTGTAGAAAAACCTACAAATATAATTCCAAACACTCAACCAACATTACAAGCAACACAAGGTGCTACAGCCCTGGATATGAATAATATTATTGATCAAAATATTGAAATTCAGGAAAAACATGAAGAACAGAATGAAAATGAAAAATCTATTGAAAATGTATCAATGGAAAGTGCTGCTTATCTCCAGAATATCCAAGATGATCAAAGCCAAGAGAGCGATCAAACCAAAGAGGAAGATATCCCAACATTTGAAGTAGATAGCATTGAACTTTCTACTCCTGAACTTTTTTCAAATAATCCTGATCATGAAAATGAATTTAACCAAGATAACAATCATGCACAAGAACCGGAAGTATTCGATAATCTTAAAAAAGAAGAAACAAATGAAATAAAAGAGCCAGAAATGTTCGAAGAGGATAACTTGGAGGAAAACTTTGAAATACCAGCTTTTTTACGAAGACAAAAAAATTAAATGGAAAGAAAACAAGAAATATATGAATGCCACCATGTCATTGGAAAAAATAAAACATTATCCAGTGATGCTGAACCAAGTATTAAGCATAATATCCCCTCAACATGGTGGCACGATAGTTGATTGTACTTTTGGAGCGGGTGGATATTCAGAAGCTATTTTGAAATTTCCTCAAACAAAAGTTATAGCTATCGATAGAGATAAATTAGTTAAGCAACATGCTGATAAATTAACAAAAAAATTTCCATCAAGATTTAATTTTTTTACAGAAAAATTCAGTAATTTAAATAAAGTTATAGGGAATAAAATTAATCCAAGAGTAATAATATTTGATCTTGGAACCTCTTCTCTTCAATTATTAGATAAGGATAGAGGATTCTCTTTTAATTCAAAAAATAATTTAGATATGGAAATGGGTTTAAATAATTTATCTGCTTACGATGTAATAAATACTTTCGATAAAAAAGATTTAGCAACTATCATAAAAGTCTTAGGAGAGGAAAAAGATGGAAAAATTATTGCTAATCAAATTGACAAATATAGGAAAAATCAACCAATAAAAAATTCTGAGCAACTTGCCTATATAATCAAAAGGGCAAAAAAAAACTATGGAAATTATAAAAAAAATCCAGCAACACAAACATTTCAAGCAATTAGAATTTTTGTTAATAAAGAATTAACAGAATTAATATCAGGATTGATTGAAGCTACAAAAATTCTTTCTAGCAATGGAATTCTTGTAGTAGTTAGTTTTCATTCGCTAGAAGACAAAATAGTTAAAAACTTTTTTAATCTTTATTCTAGCTTAAAAAAGAACCCTTCAAGATATTTACCTTTAAAAGAAATAACACCTAATTTATTTAAAATTATATCTAAGAAACCTTTTATACCTAGCCTTAGCGAACTAAAAGAAAACATTTCTTCAAGATCCGCAAAACTTAGATATGCAATCAGAAGCAGCAATCCTTTTATATATCCAGAAGAGTTTAAAAATAAATTTTTTAATTATGAAGATTTAGAAAAAGGCACCTCATGATTAATAAAGATAAATGGATTAAAACATTACCAACTGCTACTTTCAATACTGATCAAAAAATTGACCAATTAGACCATGACAGATGGGAAAGTACTTTAATTAAAAAAAACAGTTTTAGTTCTGTAAAAAAATATTCACTTTTAACTTTTACATTCATATTTGGCTTATTAGTTGTTTCAGTTGTAAAAAATCAAACAAGAATTTTAGAAAAAGAAATAGAATCTTTAAATGCTTCTCTTAAATCTATAGAGTTTAATTTAGCCCAATCAATCTTAGACAATGAGGTTATAACATCTCCAGAAAACATATCAAAACTAGCAGAAGAATATCTTAATACTGATTTAAGATCGTATAAAAAATCTCAAATTAAAAGTTTAAATAATGCGCAAGAAGAAAATTTTATTTCATCCAAAAGCAAAAAGAAGACTGCCAAAAATAATGAAAAAAAATTATCCCAAGAAGTTAAGCTAAGAGTTTCAAAAAAAATAGAAAATAAAAAAAAGGAAATAAAAAAATTACAAGAACTTTATAATGACCCTAAAAGTATACCCGATGAAGTAAAAGGAAAAATTGCAAAAAAAATAAAAGAAAAAAAATTTGAACTTAAAAGTCTTTATGAGTCACCAAAGGAAGTATTTACTTTTGAAAGATTTGGAAAATGGAGCATAATTCAAGTTGCAAAACTTTTAATAGGAATGCCTGTTATACCAGGAAGATAGTGTCCAATGAAAAAAAAAAGTTTTCATTTTGAAGATTATACTGAGTCAAAAATAAATGAGAAAAATAGTAGTAATAATTTTATAGAAATTTCCTCTAGTAGAGTTATATTTTTATCAACTATTTTTTTATTTTTACTGTTTGTATGCAGTATTAAAGTTATTTATTTGTCCCTATCTCCAAAAAAAGAATTTAACATAAAATCAAGTAAAGTAGAATTTGTAAAAAACAGAAGAGACATTGTTGATAGAAATGGCTCTGTTGTAGCAACGAATGTCAATCTTTATGATGTAGGTATAAGACCTCAACTGCTTGGAGATCAAGAAAAAAAACAACTACTAATTAAACTCGCATTATTAATTCCAGATCTTAATCTCATTAAAATTAAAAAAAAATTAAAAAAAAATGAATTCTTTTGGCTTGGGAAAAGATTAACACCACAAGAAAAGGATGAAATATGGTTAATAGGTAATAAATCTTTCGAATTTCAATCAAAACCTTCTAGGATATATCCGCAGAGTTATTTATTTAGCCACATACTAGGTCAAACAGATGATACTAATAATGGCATATCGGGAATTGAAAAATTTTTAAATACAAATTTAATAAACAAAAATAAAATTGAAACACCTATAAACTTAACTTTAGACTCAAATTTACAACATTTAATAAGAGACGAATTAGTAAAAGCTCAAGAAGACTTTTATAACATAGGCAGTGCTGCGGTTTTGATGAATGTTAAAAATGGAGAAATCTTATCTTTAATTTCTTTACCAGATTATGATCTCAACAAAAGAGTTTCAATTCAATCAGAAAAATACATAAATAAGATAACTTTAGGAGTTTATGAACTAGGATCTGTATTCAAAACATTTACTATTGCGGCAGCCTTAGAAAATGAACTGATAAACCCAAACACGATATTTAAAAATTTAGAAAAAACTTTAAATTGTGGTGATTACACAATAAGTGAACATGATAAATTACCACAAAACCTAAGTGCTGAACAAATTTTAGTACGTTCCTCAAATATTGGTGCAGTTCGTATTGCACAAAAGCTTGGAGTAGAAAAATATAGATCTTTTTTAAATTCTTTGGATTTGTTAGATACAATTAACTTTGATTTATTAGAAGTGGGAACACCATTAAATTTTAATTGGGGAAAATGTAAGCTTGCAACTACATCTTATGGGCATGGAATTACAACAACTCCATTACAGATAGCAAAAGCTTACGCTACTTTAGTCAATGGAGGTTATGAAGTTACACCTACTATTTTAGCAAATAAATTAAAAAATCCAAAAAAAAGAGAACAGGTAATTTCAAAAAAAACTAGTAACGCAATAAATATAATGTTGAGAAAAGTTGTTAGTTTAAATGAAGGTACAGCAAATTTTGCAAATATAGAAGGCTATGAAGTAGCAGGAAAAACAGGAACTGCAGTAAAGTATAATTCAAAAAATAAATTAAATACTTTTGTCTCAATTTTTCCATCAAGCAATCCCCAATATTTATTGTTAGTAATGTTAGATGAACCTAAACCTGCACCTAATTATGTATATAAATTTCCATCATCGTTAAAATTTCCTAATGGGTACAATTACAAAGGAGAGAATAGAAATACTTCAGGTTGGAATACAGTAGTTGTAGCAGGCAAGATTATAGAAAAAATTGGTCCTATTTTAGCCACAAAGAATTTACAAGCTTCTACTAACTTTTAAATGCTTTTAGGAAATTTAATTAAATCTGCAAATAAAAAATATCGCAATACAGTCATTAAGGGAGTCTCTTTTGATAGTAGGAAAATTAAAAAAGGAGACATTTTTTTTGCAATATTAGGTAAAAAAGAATCAGGCAATAAATTTATTGATGAAGCAATATCAAAAGGTGCCTCTGCGGTAGTTAGCAACAAATTTATTAAAAATAAGTATTTTAAAGCACCTTTAATTACTGTTAAAGATACTAGAAAAAGTTTGGCAGAAGCTTGTTCAAATTTTTATAAGAAAAAACCAAAAAATATAGTTGCAGTAACAGGAACTAATGGAAAATCTTCTGTTGCTGATTTTTTTTATCAAATATTAAAATTAAATAAAGTTCCAGTAGCTTCTATTGGAACACTGGGAATTATTTCAAAAAAATATAGAAAAAAAACCAGTTTAACCTCAGTTGATCCTTTATTGTTACACCAGAGTCTCCAAATATTAAAAAAAAATAAAGTTAATAATGTAATTTTAGAAGCCTCAAGTCACGGTTTGGATCAGAAACGAATAGACAATTTAGATATTAAAACAGGTATATTTACAAATTTTAGTCACGATCATCTTGATTATCATAAAAATTATAAAAATTATTTTAATTCAAAAATGCACTTATTTAAAAATATTCTTAGAAATAATTCAAAAATAATTAGTGACCAGAATAATAAAGAGTTTAAAATAATCAAAAGTATTGCAAAAAAGAAAAAAATTAAAATTACTTCGATAGGTCAAGATTTTGGAGATATAAGGATACTCAGTAACTCTTATAAAGATAACAATCAAGTTATTAGAATCTTAGTTGGCTCAAAATTCTTTTTATTAGAAATTCCACTTATAGGATATTTTCAAATTAAAAATTTACTTATGGCAGTTCTAGCTGCTAGGAATTGTGGAATAAAACAAAAAAAAATTTTTAATCAATTAAAAAAAATAAAACCCGTTCCAGGTAGATTGGAATGTGTTAGTAAACTCAACAAAAATTCTAAAATTATTATTGATTTTGCACATACGCCTGATGCATTAGAGCAAAGCTTAAAATCAATTAAAAAACAATTTAAAAGCAAAATTATAGTTGTTTTTGGTTGTGGTGGAGAAAGAGATGAAAAAAAAAGAAAGTTAATGGGTTTAATCGCAAAAAAATATTGTAGAAAAATTTTTGTAACAGACGATAATCCAAGAAATGAAAACCCTAAAAAAATTAGAAGAGAAATTATTCAGGGATGCAAAAAATCAGCTGTTGAAATCGGAAATAGAAAAGAAGCAATAAGACTAGCAATAAATGAAATGGGACCAAAAGATATACTTTTAGTTGCTGGTAAAGGACACGAAAACACACAAGATTATGGTAACAGAACTTTAAACTTTTCAGATAAGAAAGTTATAAAAGCAATAATAAAAAAAAAAATTTATTCTTTCAAAAAAAAAAATCCAATGACTCATTGTTAAAAAAAGTTTTTTCTAATAAAAAACTAAAAAATATAAATTATAATGGTGTATCGATTAATACTAAAACTACCAAAAAAAATGATTTATTTTTTGCAATTCGTGGAAAAAATAATGATGGTCATAATTATATAAAAGAAGCTTTAAAAAAAGGTGCATGCAAATTAATAATAAGTAAACAAATAAAAAATGTTCCTAAAAACAAAACTATACAAGTTAAAAATACTTTATTATCGCTGAACAATTTAGCTAAAATTACCAGAGATAATACGTTAGCTAAAATTATTGGAATTACTGGAAGTGTAGGAAAAACCACATTAAAAAATTTGATTAGTTTCACTTTAAAAAGATATGGGAAAGTTTATCAATCACCACACTCCTATAACAATAAGTTTGGAGTTCCTTACAGCTTATCGAATTTAAAAAATAATATAAATTATGGTGTTTTTGAAATTGGAATGGATAAGAAAGGTGAGATAAATAAACTATCAAGTTTAGTTAAACCAGAAATTGCTGTTATTACTAATATAGGTGAGGCACACTTTAAAAATTTTAAAAGTTTAAAAGATATCGCAAAAGCTAAATCAGAGATAATTGATAATATATCTGATGATGGGCATTTAGTTTTAAATAAAGATGACAAATTTTATAAATTTTTTTTTAATAAGGGAAAAAAAAATAATGTAAATATAATCTCATACAGCCTAAAAAGAAAAACAGATATTTTTTTAAATAATATAAAAAAAATTAATAAAATTTACAGGTTAAACGTTATTGTGAAAGGAGAAACTCTTTATTTTGATACTTTTAATACAAATCAAAATATTTTAAATAATATTTTAGCTTGTATTTCTGTTTTATCTTTACTTAATATAAATTTAAAAAAACTTAAGAAGATCTTTACCAGATTTTCCTTACCTGAAGGAAGAGGAGATATAAAAACTATTAAAAAATTTAAAAAAATTTTTAAATTTGTCGATGAAAGTTATAATGCAAATCCACTATCAATGAATTCAGCTATAAACAATATAAATAAAATTAAAATGAAAGGTAAATCAAAAAAATTAATTCTTCTTGGTGATATGAAGGAACTAGGAAGTAAGTCAATAAAATTGCACAAAAAATTATCAATTTCGATTAATAAAAGTAATATTGATAAAGTTTTTGTATACGGGAAAGATATAAAAAGTACTTTTAGTTATTTATCTAAAAATAAAAAAGGCAAAATATTCAAAAACCTTCAAGAAGCTTACGAGCATATAGGCAAAATTGTTAATAATAATGATTTATTTATGGTAAAAGGATCAAATTCAACAGGATTGAATCAATTTTCAAAAAATATTAAAAGGTAATCACCAGTGCTTTATAATTTATTTATATCATTAATCGATCAATTCTCTGCGTTGAATGTATTTCGTTATTTAACTTTTAGAACTGGTTTATCGGTAATGTCTTCTATGATTATAGTTTTCTTGGTCGGTGGGCCATTTATAAAATTTATAGAGTCCCACAAATTTACTGGACCTATAAGAGATGATGGCCCTAAAGATCATATTATAAAGAAAGTCGGAACTCCAACAATGGGAGGTATACTAATTTTGATTGGTATTCTTTTTGGCACTTTATTATGGGCAGATTTGAATAATTCTTACATATGGGTTTTGCTTATGGTTGCAACAAGTTTTGGTTTACTTGGTGCTTTAGATGATTATTTAAAAATAAAGCATAATAATTCAAAAGGTATATCATCAGGTGCAAAAATTATTTTTCAAATTATTCTTTCTTTAATTGCTGTTTTATTATTAATAAAATATGGGAACAACGAACACATAAGAAATTTATATTTCCCTTTTTTAAAAAATTTAACAATAAATTTAGGCTTATTTTTTATACCATTTACAATTTTTATAATTGTCGGATCTTCTAACGCAGTAAATTTAACTGATGGTTTAGACGGTTTAGCTACAGTCCCTGTAATGCTTGTAGCTTTATCTTTTACACTTATTTGCTATGTCGTTGGGAATACTGTTTTTTCAGAATATTTACAAATACCCTATATCGCGAATGTTGGTGAAGCTTCAATTTTTTGTGGTTCAATAGTTGGATCATGCTTAGGGTTTTTATGGTACAACGCTCCACCAGCAAAAATTTTTATGGGCGACACAGGATCATTGTCACTTGGTGGATCTTTAGGTGCTGTTAGTGTTATAGCAAAACATGAAATAGTATTAGGTATTGTAGGTGGGATTTTTGTTTTAGAAACAGTATCTGTAATTATACAAGTAGTTTCTTTTAAGCTTACTGGAAAAAGAGTATTTATGATGGCTCCTCTCCATCATCATTTTGAAAAAAAGGGATGGCCCGAGTCAACAGTTGTAATTAGATTTTGGATTATATCAATAATTTTGGCATTAATAGGATTAGCTACACTTAAGTTAAGGTAGTCAATGACACCACAGCAAAAATATAAAAATAAAAAAATTGCTGTATACGGTATGGGAAAAACGGGTCAATCAGCCGTAAATGCATTTAAAAAATTAAAAGCGAGAGTGTATTGTTGGGATGATAATACAAATTTGAGAAAAAAAATAAAAAAATTTAATTATGAATTAAGTAAATTTTGGCTTAATAAATCACCAGTTGATTATATAGTTGTTAGTCCAGGTATAGATATAAAAAAAAATAAATTAAAAAAATATTTTAAAAAAAATAAAGAAAAAATAATTACAGACTTAGATTTATTTTTTGAATTAAATAAAAATATCGAAATAATTTCTATTACTGGTACTAACGGTAAGTCTACAACATGTAAATTAGTTGAAAAAATTTTAAAAACTGCAAAATTCAAAGTAAAAACTCTTGGAAATATTGGAGAACCTATCTTGCTTTCAAATATTAAAAATAAAAAATGTATTATTATTTTAGAAGTGTCATCTTACCAATTAGAATACTCTAAAATCTTTAGATCTAGACATGCTGCAATATTAAATATTTCTCCTGACCATCTAGAAAGACATAAAAATATAACTAATTATATAAAAGCAAAATCAAGAATATTTTTGGCGCAAAAAAAATTAGATAATACATATATAAATTTTAACAATAAACATTCTAATTTTATTAAAAAAATATTTAAGTCAAATAATATAAAATCTAAACTAAATATTATTAATAAATTTAGCTATAAATTTTTATTAAAAAAAATTAAAAATAAAAATTTCGATAGCACAAGTAATTTAGAAAATTTATCCTTCGCTTACAAAATAGCTAAAAATTTAAATATATCAGACGAGACAATAGTTAAAGCTATAAATGGATTTAAGGGACTTCCTCATCGTCAAGAAATTATAATGTCTAATAAACAGTTACTATGTATTAACGATTCAAAAGCAACTAGTTTTGAAGCAAGTTTACAATCTTTAATAAATTATAATAAAATTTATTGGATTGTCGGTGGTCTTCCTAAGTTTAGAGATTATTTCAGTTTAAAAAAAGTAAGAAAAAATATAATCAAAGCATATGTTATTGGAAATAGTGCTACTTTCTTTGTTAATCAAATAAAAAAACATATTAAATACAAAGTTTCAAAAAATATTCATAACGCAATTAATGATATTTCAAAAGATTTAAATAATAATCATAATATTAAAAATACTATTCTATTTAGCCCTGCGGCCGCATCTTTTGATCAGTATGTTAATTTCGAATTAAGAGGAGTAGATTTTAAAAAATTAATAAATAGAAAATTTAAGCAAAAACTAAATGTTTAATTTTAGTAGAGAAAATACGAGTTTACTTGCAAGATGGTGGAGAAATGTCGATAAAGAGATCTTATTTTTGTTTGTACTACTTTTTTTACTAGGACTTTTTTTTTCTTTTTCATCAACTTCATCTGTAATAGCAGAAAAAATGAATAAGCAAACGTATTATTTTTTTTCCAAGCATTTAACTTTCGTTTTAATATCATTTATTTTAATTTTTTTTATTTCTAACTTAAATAAAAATAATTTAATAAAATATTTACCCCTTTTATTTATTTTTTCTTTACTATTACTTTCCCTTGTTCCTTTATTAGGTGTTGAAGTTAAAGGATCAAAAAGATGGATGGATTTTCCTTTTCTTCCAAGGTTTCAGCCAGTTGAACTAGTAAAACCTTTATTCGTTGTTTTTATTGCAAAAGTTATTGTTCTTGATAATAAAGCCAATATTTACAATAGATATTTGTATTCTTTTTTAATTTTATTATTTATTATTATATTTTTAATTAATCAGCCAGATCTTGGACAAACTTTATTATTAACTTTAACTTGGGTTTCAATGATTTTTATTTCAGGATTCAATATGTTAGCTTTATTAATATTAGGTCTCATTTTTTTAACAATTATTTTTTCATTAATATTTTTTATACCTGATAAATTTGGTTATATTTTTTTGAGAATTAAGACATTTATAGATCCAAAAGCAGGCGATAATTTTCAGTCTGAAAAAGCGTTAGACGCAATTAAACAAGGGGGATTAACCGGTCAAGGTATGGGAGAAGGAATTTTAAAAGATAAAGTACCAGAATCACATACAGATTATATAATTGCGGTAATTTCTGAAGAATTTGGAGCAATATTTATTTTTTTTATAATTATTATTTTTTTATTAATTGGATACAAGGTTTTAAATCAAATTTTTTTAAAAAAGAATGAATTTTTAAAACTTGCCTTATCTGGACTTGTATTGCTTTTAATTATTCAAACATTTATACATATAGGTGTAAATATTAGATTATTACCCACAACTGGTATGACACTTCCTTTTTTAAGTTATGGAGGATCTTCTTTAATAGGAAGTTCAATTATTGCAGGAGTTATTTTAAATTTTACAAGAAAAGATTTTACAAGGAATTTTATATATGAATAAAAAAATAATTTTTGCAGCAGGAGGCACAGGTGGTCATATTATTCCTACTATTAATTTAATGAAACATTTTTCAGAAAGAGGATATGAAGTTTTATTAGTTACAGATAAAAGAGGTGAAGTTTTTACAAAAAATTATTCTAAATTTAAAACATATTTACTTAGAACAGGCACGCCTACAAATAAAAACTTTATTAAAAAAATTATATCGTATTTCGTTATCTTTTTTTCTGTGATTCATTCAATTATAATATTAAAAAAAGAAAAACCAGATTTGGTTATTGGATTAGGAGGTTATGTATCATTCCCTATTTCATTTACATCAAAATTTTTTAATTTACCCCTAGTTATTTATGAGTGTAACATTGTATTGGGAAGAACTAATAAATATTTACTACAGATTGCTAAAAAGATTTTTTTAGCTCACAATATACAAAATTTTCCAGAAAAGTATAAAAACAAGTCTTATGAAACTGGTACAATTTTAGATAAAAAAATTATTAATAATTTTAATTTTAAAGAAAAAACCAATAATAATTTATCCATTTTAGTTTTAGGTGGCAGTCAAGGAGCAGAGATTTTTGGAAGAATAGTACCCAGAGTAATAAAAAAGATTAAAGATAAGGGTTATAATATTGAGATAAATCAACAATGTACTCAAAATCAGAAAAAAGAATTAGAAGATTATTATAAAAAAAATAGTATTAAGAATTATCTTTTTGAATTTGATCCAAATATATTAAAATTGACATCATCTTCTCATTTAGCAATATCAAGATGCGGGGCATCAACAACCGCAGAATTAGCTCATACTTTTACACCGTTTATAGCAATCCCACTTTTAAATTCAATTGATAACCATCAATATTTAAATGCAAAATTCTATGAAAGCCTGGGTTGTTGCTGGATTTTAGAAGAAAAAAATTTTAATACTGAAAACTTATTTAATTTAATTATAGATATTATAAAAGATAAAAATAAATTAACAAATATGAAAAGTAATATGAAAAAGATTTCTAACAATTTAGTTTATGAAAAAATAGAAAGTCAAATTATTAAATTGATACAAAAATGAAAATTAATATTGCTAGCAATGAATTGATCCATTTTATTGGAATTGGCGGAATAGGAATGAGCGGTTTAGCTCAAATTATGCAAAATATGGGATTCTCAATTCAAGGAAGCGATTCAAATGAAAATAAAAATACAGAAAGATTAATTGGTTCGGGTATTAAAGTTTATTATGGCCATAGCAAAAAAAATTTAAAAAAAGCCACTATGGTCATTATTTCTTCAGCAATAAAAAATAATAATAAAGAACTTAGAGCTGCAAAGAGTAAAAAATTACCAATATACAAAAGAGGAGATATGTTAGCTAATATAATTTCACTTAAAAAAAATATTATAGTTAGTGGATCACATGGAAAAACAACAACAACATCTTTAGCTGCAAATATTTTAGTTGAAGCAGGCTTAGACCCAACTGTAATCAATGGGGGAGTTATAAATTCTCTTAAGAATACGGCGCAACTAGGTAAAGGTGATTGGGCTGTAATCGAATCAGACGAGTCGGATGGAAGCTTTTTAAAACTTCCTGTTACATATTCAATTATTACTAATATTGATAAAGAACATTTAGATTATTATGGAAGCTTTGAAAAATTAAAAAAAAGTTTTTCTACTTTTATTGACAAAACACCATCATTTGGAAAATCACTTATTTGCCT
>MDSV01160183.1_pt1 | contig 12281 bp, 17 predicted proteins | sample 810851 | NCBI WGS metagenome assembly MDSV01 (sample SAMN05326640, study PRJNA326480) | marine metagenome | isolation source: seawater | place: Atlantic Ocean: North East | collected 2012
AAAACAAATCACAAACCATGTATTTTTGGGTTGAAAACATGTTCACTGACGCAATTATGAACCAAGAAAACTTTACAAGAACATTAGCAACATTAAATAATTCTCGAGTGGAAGATTTAGAACAAAGATCGAGTTGGACTCACAATAAAACATTTGATATAAAATCCCCTGACATATCATCTTATTTCGGAAGAGCAATGTGTCCTATAAGATCTCCAAAAGAAGATCCTCATAATGAAAGTAGGTTTCAATTATTAAAATACGAAAAAGGCGATTTTTTCAACAAACATTTAGATAGAAAACAAACACCTGAACATGAATATACCTGTCTTATTATAATTAATGATAAAGAGAATGAATATGAAGGTGGTGAATTAATACTGACTGATCAAGACAACATATATAATATCTACGTAAATGAAGCGTGTAAATTAGAATGTGCTATGATTATTTTTTCTATTGATTTATATCACGAAATCACGCCAATTACAAAAGGAGCAAGATATGTATTCAAAAAGCCAATGTATGATTACGTATATAAACCTGAACCAAATGAAAATGAAACAGAAAAAAGTAATGAAGAAGATTTCAAAGATTTTTGGAAATCTGTTGAAAATGATGAATGGGGGCGGAGAGAGAACTGGGGGTTTCAAGGGCTTGCGGATTAATGGAGGCGTCATGATTTAAACCAACAAACTATAAAAAAATAAAACATATCGATAACGGTTTGTTTTATTTTTAATTTTCTAATTCGACTCTTTTATTAATTTGTTCTATTATTTCTTTTGAAATATTATCAATTTGAAAAAATTTTTTTGTAAATAAATAAGGCTCCAAGCCCCAATCTTTATTTAATAAATGTTTTATCTTTGAATTTAATTGTTTCCTATTGTTATTTTTTATTTTATAACCATAATTGAAATAAGTGCCGGGTAGCGTAGTCACTACATCATTAATTATAAATGGTAAATTAGCATAAAGTCCCTCTGTTAATGATCTTACTCTATCTACTGGATTAGTGCCATAAAATATCAGAAATTTACATTTTAATAATAAATCAAAAAAATCTTCTTGAGTCTTACATTCGGGAAACATGTAATTTATTTTTTTTTCATTTAATATATTTATTAATTTTAATTTTTCTTCTTCGTCATACCCATTTTTTGTTTGATCACCAGCAAATATTATTGTATAATCTTTAATTATTTCACTATTGACCAATTGAGCAAATTTTACTTGGTTTTTATCGTCTGGGCCTGTAATAGTAGCTGGATAAATAATATAATTTTCTTTTTCGTTCCATTTTTTAACTTTAGACCATAAATAATCACTGAAGTATGGACTTATTGCTTTATGGATGATATATTTGTCTGAGAGCTTCGGTAATATATAATATTGGTTTTGTATAAATTTTTTACAATTTCCAAAATTAAAACAAATTATATTTTTTGCTTTTTTATATCCTTTTTTTCTTATTACATCTTCATTAAAAATGAGAACCGAATGTATATATGTATCAATTGATTCTTTATTAAAATCTTTTATATGAATTTTATACATTTTACAATGACTATTATTATCAAAATCTTTAACTAATTTGTATATTACCGGCACGGACGATTTTTTATCACGAGTAACATAAACATTTTGTATATTTGATCTCAAACATAAAAATATAGGGAAATATAAAGTATTAATATCATTCTTGAGCCCCCAAAAAAAATCAAAAACAACATTCTTACTTTTTATATCAATAGTGTAATCTTCTATCAACCTATTATCTGAATTAACTAACTCAAAAGTAAACTCAACTTGATTTTTATTATCATCATCTAAGGGTTGCTTCATAGATAGATCATGTATTCCATTAATAGAAATAATTTTTATAACATTATTTTTGATAAATTGAGGGTGGTTTAAAACAATCTTTTTTTTTAAACCTTTGTCTTCAGACTCCATATTAATAAAAAATATTTTTATTTTTCTATAAAAAATAAAACAAATCATATTGCTCTATTTTTTTTATTTTTTTTTTATTTTTTTACATCCAATGAGAGGGAACGTTATAAACACCAACACAATAAGAATCGTAAAATGCGCACTCCTCCTCTTCTTCTTCAGGCGTCATAGAGATTTCCGAGACTTTATGAGGTGTTACCGGTTTGTGTAACAAATCTTCTGGTTCAGCTTCCATAGATTCCTCTATTTTATCTTCATCTTCTTCCACCACATCCATAGTATGTTTTATGTTGTGGGAACAGTCGGATAAATCGTCAATAGATAAGGGAGCCGAAATGTCACTAAGCCATTCTGGATCCTCAAGATATGAAATGCGTCCATTGAGTGATTTCAACGTCTCAGTTATCTCTGGAATAATATCAACCGCTTTTTGAAGTTCCTTCATCTTTTTTTCTAACAACTTGGATTGCTGAGCTAATTGGTGGATATTCAAGTTAGTATCGGGAATAGGATTATGATTTTGACATATGAACCAGGGTTCAGATATATCGACCATAATTCTATATCCTCCTCCTCTGGAATGATGATGAATCAGCTCATTCATTGTTTGGGAAGAATAAGGATGAAAATGAACAAACAATTCAAATCCAGATGTATCTTTATGTTTGACAAAATCAACTCTATCTACTTGACCAAGTTGGAATTCGTGAAAGATGTTTATCACAGAAGTCTTTGAGTGATGAGAACTAACGTAGGGGATGTAGACACTGAGTCTGTTATCGTTGAAAGAAGGAGCAATATACTTGTTCATGATTTGGACTTTGGGAAAATTGTATTGAATACTTATTAATTATTTAACTATATTCAACATAAGTATTCAATCTATTTCATTTTTTTTTTGTGAGTTCAAACTCTTTTGCGACGAGAACGGTATCCTGCTGCGGTGGTTCCAACTAATCCAGTTTCAGAGTGAGGTTTATAAATAAAGGTTCCTTTACTGTGAGTAAAACAAAGTGTGTTTTTACAATTATTATAGGTTTGATTATAAGGTAAATCAGTTGTAGTGAATAAACTGGAAAAGTTAGTTGCTTTGTTGGTGCGGAAATTAGAGGCAGTATAAGGATAAACCACCATTCGTTGAGTAGCACCTCCTCTCAAACGAAGCACCAAATGAAGAGTAGATTCTTTTTGAATATTGTAATCACTTAATGTGCGTCCATCTTCTAACTGTTTACCAGCAAAAATAAGACGTTGTTGATCGGGAGGAATTCCTTCCTTTTCTTGAATCTTAGCCTTTACATCATCAATCGAGTCTCCGGGTTCAACTTCAAGGGTAATTGTCTTACCTGTCAACGTTTTCACGAAGATCTGCATACTTTATACTATACTTTTACATAAAAATGTAATATAAAGAAAAGAAAATCAATATACGGTCTTAAATAAAAACAGTTTACCTTAACGTCCTCCACAGGAACCACATCCAGCTGGTGTGTGGCGTATTCTCTCAATAATACTTAATCCTTTCATTCCAATAGACTGTCCCTTGGGCACTGATGCTAATACTTTATGAGGAGGAGTAACTTGAAAATCATTAACCGGTTGAAATCGAGGTCCAGTAGACACCATCATGGATATTTTTTGCGGCATATAGTTATACTAAAGATAATTAATTGCGATTTAAAGCACTGGAATAATATCTCCACACTTAACTTTCTGTTGACATTGTAATAAAAAGCTATTACTGGAAGAATAACCGTAATATTGATTTTTTGAGGCTTCACAAGGGTCTACGCAAGGTTCTTTTGACTTTTTCTCACCTGGATCCTCAAACATTTCGGGTGCGAGACAAGGATTACCAGCATCATTGTAAAGTTCTTCACGAAGTAAATCTGGTTCACACACACATTTGTCAAGAATACCCAATTTAAAGACTTTTCCTCCATAAACAGGGTCAGATCGATTGTAAGGAAGATCATTAAACTTGAAAGATTCAGGAACTCTTTCTTGACGAAGAGGCTTTTTACCCTTTAATCGATTCAAATATCTTTCATATGAATTATGTTTGATGTCCACACCAACTCCACCAGGAGATAAAGCTCCAGGACGCAATCTCGTAATAGTTCGTTTGGTGCTATTTCCTCCAGGGTTACTACCACTTGAGTTTGCTGGTTGTATATGAGGTTCTTTGCGATCACTTGCTTGATTCCAATTGACACCTTGTCTGTAAACAAAATCCGGAGCTTGATAGGTATTTAATGCACCTAAATTCATTGTGTAAATTGAGGATGGAACACGAACAGTATTATTGATAATTTTTAATTTTTGGTATCGTTGAGAAGGTGTATTTCCGTTTAATTTTGATAAAGAACCAGAACCGTTTCTACAGTTGAATTTTCGTTGATTATCTACGGTTACATAGTACGTCATTTATATATAATAACATTAAAAAATGAAGACCTATTATCGGAATCTTGGGAACTATAAATGTTATCATGTTCAAAATGCAGTAAATCGTTTTCAAATAAATCATCCTTATTAAATCACAAATCATTGTGCGATGTTTTATCCTTGTCAACTCGAGAAAAAAAAATAAAATCAGAAGAGCTTGAAGGTATGCCAAGTTACGAAGAGTTAGTAAAAATTACTCAGAAATTAGCTATAAAATATGTGGAATTTGAAAAAGCAATAGATAAAATGGAGAAAATTACTTCAAGCTACACAAAGTGTAAAATAAACGGTGAACAATGGCTTAATCAGCATATTACACCAGAATATAGTTATGACCATATGCTTAGGCAAATTAAAGTAGACAGTGATGACGTTTCGTTACTATTCGAAAAAAAAATAGTAGAAATATTTACAACGTTGTTAGAAAGACATATACGAAAGACTGAATCTCCAGTAGCACAGATAAATGGAAAAATGTATGTTTATAAAACTTGTCAAGAGGAAAAGAGTATTTGGATTCTAATTGAAAGAAAAGACATAGTAATAATTATGAACACAATACTCCAAAGAATAATGGAAGTTATTACAAAATGGAGAAACGAAAACGCAGATAGAATAGCGAAAAATGATACTTTAAGCATAGAATACAATAAAGTGTTGATTAAGTTGATGAATTCAAATTTTAATCAAGATTCTATGTTTAATAAACTAAAAACACAACTTGGAAACATTGTGAAATTTGATGTTTTAAATACAATTGAATACGTTGTCGTGTAATTATACGCCTGTAGAACCAAAACCACCGGCACCTCTACTTGTTTTTTCTCCAAGCTCTTGTTCCCAATCTACAATTTGAACAACTATTGGTCTTAGATCAGGAGCACAAATTTGAACTAATTTATCATATTTTAAAACCTTGTATTCTTCATTTTGAGTGATACAGTCAAAAGCACCGATTAAATTACCTCGATACCCACTGTCTATAATACCAACACTATTTGCCAAGCGTAACTTGGTTTTAGAAAGACTGGAGCGAGGATACATGTAGTAACCTGAGTGAACATAAGTGTTTGGCATTTGCCATGCTGCCAGAGAAGCAGAGCACTTAATTCCAAAATTGATTTTGGTTACTATTGCCTGATTACAAAAATAATCTTCTGGAGTAAAAATGTCAAAACCAGCGTCAGGATATTTATTTTTTTTCATATTCAAATTATGTTTTTCTGCTGCGTCTTTATATTTTTCTTTTAGTTCAGGGTCCTCAACAAATATCTTGAGAAGCATCAAGCTATTAAGATTTCGGAATGTAAAAAATAGGTTAGATGAAGCTAAATCGTTTGGGTGTATCAGTGACAATTGACTCATACTTTTCATGATGTCAAATCTTTAAGTAAGAAATAATGATTACATAGTGTATGAAGGAAACAATTATCAAATTTGAAAAAGGACCTGGATTAAAAAAATATACTGCTTACATTAAAAATAAAAAGACTAAAAAGATTCGAAAACTTCATTTTGGACATAAGGATTATCCACAATATAAAGATCGCACTCCTTTAAAATTATATGCTAAGCGAAATCATAATACAAGAAAAAGGATGAACCGATATTACAAGCGTCATTCAGGAACTCCTCACCGGAAAGATGCGATCAAAAAGGAAATTAAGGCCAATGATGGGTACTATACTCCAAAAATACTAAGTCATAAATATTTATGGTAACAAATATTCAAACATTTTAACGCCAGTAATTGATTGGAAAAATAGCTGTTGTTCGTTGGGGGATATCTTGAACAACTTGCTCTGGATAATTATTAACAAAAGACATTCTATTTGTTCGGGCTTTTTGTAAGCCCACCACTTTTTTATGTTGTACTTTTCTCTCTAAGATTCGTTTGTTTACTTCTTGTTCTTCTTTTTTTTTTATTTCGTCCTTTTCTTCTTCAGAAAGCATAGGTTTAAATTGAAAATCTAATTTTTTAGGTTCCGATGTTTCTGATATATTTCCTTTAACAATACGCAATTTTCCATCTTCTACATAAAGATTCATGTTAGCTAAAATGTCGTCATAGTCAATTTTTTTTAATTCATCGCCCATATATAATCTACTTGTATATAAATGGACAATACATATTTAAAAAGCCAAGGCACCGCAAAAACCTATTTTGAAGACGAAGGGGAACGGCATGAAAATCAAACGAGTTGGGATATAGATTATGATGGTGAAGAAGCGGATATTCATTTAGATATTGAAACAGACGGAGAAAAAGGACGTGTCAATTTAACATTAGACAATGACGACTTAGCAGAATTACTCCAAACTCCATCTGTTAAAAAACCGTTAGAAGAGAGATTGTATAGCGATTATCTGGTAGATAAAAAAGTATATAAATTAACCCCAAAACACAAACGGAAAGCTCGTCCTATCCGAGTTATACAATTAACCAAAAGAAGGAAGAAAAGGTCTAAAAAATCAAAAAAGTCTAAAAAATCAAAATCATCCAAATCGAAATCATCACGAAAAACACCTCGTCCCAAGACAAAAAGAATTCATTTAAGTAAACGAAGTTCGTCAAAAAAATCCAAATCAAGTAAGTCCAGTAGGACCAGTAGGACCAGTAAATAAATAGGGAGAGGATGGTGAAGAGGGTTTATCGTTCAAAGACTTGGAACGTTTGTTTGAGGATTTCTTTTTTATAGAATTTACAGCTTCTAATAGAATTGAATCACCCTCAGATAAGCTTAGACTTCTCTCCGCCCGGCATCTTTTATATTCCTGAGCTGTTCGTTTCTCCATATTCTTTATGAAATGTGGCGAAGCATAAATAAGTTGACATGGGTTTTCGTCATTGTAAACGCTTTCCAAATATAAACTTTTTTCATGTCCAATTATCTTTATAAAGCGGGAACAATTAGAAATATCATCCTCATGGAAAATGCTAACAATAACACAATGTTTTCTTTGTTGTTTAACATTCCCAGACATTTCGTAATCTTCATAGGTTGATTCAGCATAACACGAATTAGCATGTAAAAAAACCTGATTCTTTGTCTGGGAAATCCCACCGCATTTGTCCATGTTGAACGATACTTCTACAGTATATCCCATGTTATATACCATTGTCAAAATTACAAACACAGAAAAATGAAATGAAGATAAGTGTTTTATATATATTAAGAAAACATGACAACAAGTAAGCTTAACAATGTATTAATGGAAAGAAATGGACACGATAGAGACAAAAATATATCGTTTGAAGAGGAAGGGCATAAATATACAATCCATTGTGACCTTGAAAGTGAATACACATCCGTAACAACCTGGAATCATCAATTCTTTCCAAAATTTGATGCCGATCTAATTATTGATCGAATGATGAAGGGTAGAAATTGGAATTTAAAAAACAAATATTGGGGTATGACCAAGGAAGAAATTAAAAAGATGTGGAGCGATAATGCTGCTGCCGTAAGTGGTGCTGGAACGGAGATGCATTACGAGATTGAATGTTTTATGAATCATCCAGATTTAGAATCTTATACGCATAAGGATTTGTTGGAAGAGTATTACAATGAAGCTGAAATGTGTGAACAGTTGGTAGAAGCAAGAAAAAGTCCAGAATGGAGATATTTTATAAAATATTTGGAGGAAAATCCTGACCTAAAACCATATCGAACTGAATGGACGGTATATGATGAAGACATGAAATTGTCTGGTTCTATTGATATGGTATATGAAAACCCAGACGGAACTCTAATGATTTATGATTGGAAAAGGAGTAAAGAAATATCAAGGATTAATAAATTTGACCAGTATGCCGAAATATATTCTATCAGTCATCTTCCAGATTCTAATTTCTGGCATTACTCCCTTCAACTCAATACTTATAAGGTCATATTGGAGAAAAAGTATGGAAAAAAAGTTACAAATTTGAGATTAGTGCGTCTTCATCCAAATTGTCTGGAGACTAACGAAGACACTTACGAATTAATTGATGTTCCCATTCTTAAAAAGGAAATGAGTGACTTGTTCTCTTTACGAGAGATTGAAGTGCGAAAAAAAGAAATGAATTCTGATCAAATAATTAATGAAACAATTTAAACGATAATCAATGTAATAAATAGAAAGATAAAATGACGGTTGATGATTGGCACTACATAAATCGTTTTTTTTCAAAAAAATTGAGTAAGGGCCTAATTTTCAACCATATTTATCCTTATAGTTTTGAAAATCATCCCAAGGAGTTTTTGAAGGATATAAATAATTTTTTTTCTGAATATGAAGAAGTAAAAAAAATTTATACAGAAATTTATACGGCACACGATTTCTGGAAGGACATAGCTCGTTTTTTAAAACAAACGGATCCTCCAAATCTTTTTTTTCCGAATGGGACGAGTCACAGATACAGAGGAAAGGGATTTGAAGAAACTGTTTATAGACGAAATATTGTTTTAAAACACGCTGATCATTTCAAAATTGAACAGGCTTATATTAAATTTTTACAGAAAGGACCAAGTTTTTATAACATACATCCAGATTCTGAGGATTTAATAAGAGTGTGTAAAAGCTTGTTTGCTTTATTTACTATCGAAGAAAGAAGAGATTTCATTGAAAATTGGGTAAATAGAAAATCTACCAAAAGAGAAAAATATATTCAGCGTTGGGAATTTGGCACTTTTGAACCAGACCCTTATATAAATTCTTATATGATGGATTCATACCCCTATATGGCAGATTACTAATTAATTATTTGTTAAATTTTTATAAATTTTTTCCAATGAAATAGATATGAATACAATATCTATTTTATTTTGTTTAATTTGCTCAGGTATATTTGCTGTTTTCCCTGATATGAGATCAGACATAAATTTTACTTCAGTATTTATGTTTATTTCTTTCCTTTGTTTACAGAAACAGACAATGGAAACAGATGAATATGAATTATTAGAAGACGATGAATCATCTCTTAAAAAAGATATACCATACGATAAAAAATACATTTATAAATTTAGGAATTTAGAGGAAGTGGAAGTAGATGGTGAATCATTAAAACATAGTATGGTGATGGATTATACTCCTTATGGAAACGTAATAATGACTTACAATAAAGAGAAAGAAGCTTTTATTTACTATTCAGATCATGCTATTCCCTACAGGTTTTTGGAAGCAGTAGCTCAAAAATTCGCTATTCAATTTAACTGTAAAAAATTAGTTGTAGACACAGAAAAAGAAATTGAATCCCTGAAAACGCAGATAGATGAAAAAAAAGAAAAGGAAGAGGAAGAGGAGATCAGAAAAAAAGACGAACAATTAGACGAAGTTTCGTGTCCCGAAGAAAAAAAATCAGTATTTGCTAACTTTAAATCTTATAATAAAATGAGCACTCCTGGTGTAGGAACTAATGTCCGTGAGGTTCCTGACGCATCAAAACAAAGTGAACCCCAGTTATTATTAGAAAAATCAAATACCTATTCTTGCGAAGGAAAATTATCACACATGGAAATTTTACAACAAGTGAAAAAGGATACTTTCGATGAAAGATTAAAAATGTCTTACGCTGATTTCAAAAAAAATATGCTATTAGACAAATAAAAACTTAGCATAATATAAGAAGTAAATGACTGTAAAAACAAAAACACAAAAACGACAGCATATAAGTAAACTGAAAAAATTAAAATTGAAAAAAAGGGGTGGAGCTAATCCCAATAATGATACTAAAAAAATGAAAATGTTCAATGGAATCCTTTATTCAATCAAATTAGCAATAGCTCGACGTATGGCGAGTTTATTAAATTCTCAAGTAACGTCACGTATAAGTGAACAGTTATTGGCAGGATTACCACCTATATTAGCTGTTCAATTAAAAAATAAAATTGATGAAGTAAGCTTAGCAATGGTTAGTGATATGGCCAAAAAAGGTATGGATATGGGAGAAAACGTTTTAAAAGCTGCTCCTGGTTTTGGAAACGCTATGTCTTTGGTTGCCGCAGTAGATAAAGGCTTGGCAGCAATGAAAAATGCACGTGAATCCTTAGAAAGAATTGCGGGAGAAATTGAAGATGTTAAAGGAAAATTAAGAATGATGGGGATTGATCCAGATAGGGAATTTCCTGTATTAAATAGTTTGCCAAATATACCACATATACCATTACTTGACACAGTAGAGGCAATATTTGATGACCCTGAATCTTTGTTAGATGGTAATTTACCTTCTTTACCGATGCCAGATTTATCATCATTACCTGTTCCAGGTATTGGGCAAGGATTACCAGGTGTTCCTAATGTAGCAAATGTGCCTGGGATGCCTTCAGTGCCCAACATGAATCAATTGGGAGATCCTTCTCAGGCTGCGGCATTGGCAAGTGCGGCCTCAGGTATGCCTTCTGTGCCATCCATGGGAAGCTTAGCCGATGCGGGAAAAGCAGCGGCCGCTGCTGAAGCAAATAAAATGAAAGATGGATTAAAAGCAGATATGAAAAATAAACTACAAGATGAAGTAAATAAAAAGATACCGGGAAAACCCGATGTCGCAAAATTAGCCAATCTTCAAAAAGGAGGTAATTCATCTCACAAAAAAATTCTAAATAGAACTAAAAAATCAATAATGAGATTTCATGCTTCATAAAATCAAAAGTATCACTTTTTATTACTTTCCATCCACTGTTTGAAACCTATACTCTTTTCCAAATCAAAAGATGATTCTAAGTGTTCTTTGGCAATAGAATAAGCTATTTTTTGAATATCTGTTAATTGATTTAAGTAATTTTGTTCTTCAACGGAAACATCTAAACTTGTTTCTTCTTTTAGTTTGGTCATAATTTGTTTATTTGATTCTTTTTTACTCATAAATATAACGTATCAAAATAATGAAAAATTCAATCATTTTTTTTCATTATTAAATGGGACCATTCCATTTAAAATAAGCCATTAATCTCTTACCCTGACCATCAAAGCCCCTCATAACATCCGTTGTTGGAACGTCAATCTGATAATTGTTACTTCTAAGAAAAGAGTTGATCGCTGGATAATCATTTACAGTTGCCAAAGTGTTATCCCAAACATTTCTCAAAGCATGTTCACACGTAGAGGTGGTTGTAGAATTAGAAGTAGCTTGAAACCTACTAAGTGGAGAAAGTCGAACGTTAAAAATTAATTGTTTTAAGGGTCCAGTTGGTGTTGGACTAACTGATAAAATATTTTTATACTCTCCTGTAATTGTGTCCCGGAAAGGTTGAGAAAAAATAGCGAAATAAGCAGAAGATTGATTTGATTGAGCCATATTACATATTGATGACAAAAAAATAAAGAAAAACTTATTAATAAAAAAAATGAAATACTCTTTTGGGAGTGTTAATAATTAACAAAAACTTACTTACCATAAATCGTGAAAATGACCATGGATAATTCTCAAAAAATATTTAGATATAAGTTCGCTGACTCAATTACAGAGGAAATAAATCGATTTGCTCAGATACATCGAGAAGACGATAGACATCAATTTAAAGATGCCTGGAATATTTGGAAAGAGGAAAATCAAGATATAATTCAGGCCGAAGTCCATAGATTGTCTACTCTTGACTATGAGGGAGACCCGGTTGACAAAATGTTCAAAAGTGCGAGGTATTATTTCAGAAAAAAAGGCACTGAAAAAAAAGAACCAGCTACAAGAAGAATGTATGTCCCTGTGGACAAGTCAATTCTTCAAGTAGTAGATAGACACATTGAAGCCCATAAAAATGAGGAAGGATTTACACCTGCGATAGGATATAATCAGTTTTGTGCCCAAAATGAAGAAATCTTAGAAGATTGGATAGAAAATCTTCAAGTTCAAGCCAAATTTGATGTAAAAGAAATTCAAGACAAAATAAAAAAGACCT
>MDSV01007086.1_pt1 | contig 12280 bp, 10 predicted proteins | sample 810851 | NCBI WGS metagenome assembly MDSV01 (sample SAMN05326640, study PRJNA326480) | marine metagenome | isolation source: seawater | place: Atlantic Ocean: North East | collected 2012
GAGCGCCGGCGCTTCTCGTGCTGGGACCTGCTCCGCTTCAACAACGTGAACCTCGACCCCCTCACAGAGACGTACAACATGTCGTTCTACCTGCAGTACCTCGCAAAGTGGCCGCAGTACTGCTTCAACCTCGACAGCCCGCGTTGCCGGCCGATGGGATACATTCTCGGCAAGGCGGAGAGCTTCGCGAGCCAGCGCGACAGCTGGCATGGGCACGTAACCGCCGTCACCGTGCCGCCCGAATATCGTCGTCTTGGCTCGGCCGCGCGGCTGATGGACCTGCTCGAGCGCGTCTCTGAGGTCGACCGTGCATTCTTTGTCGACCTCTTCGTGCGGAAGTCGAACGACATGGCGATCAACATGTACAGGCGTCTCGGCTACTCCGTGTATCGCCAGGTGATCGGCTATTACTCCGGCGAGGAGGACGCGTACGACATGCGCAAGGCGTGCTCGCGCGACGTCGAACGCAAGTCGATCGTCCCACTGCCACACGCTGTGCACCCCGACGACGTCGACTGAGCAAGCACGGAACCGAGTCGGAGAGACCCATTGAGAATTTCCCACTCCACAATTCGAGGCCAGGCCTCTGTGTTAGTAGTTTTCTTGGTGCTAGGAATTCCTGCACATCTCTGCACGCCTCCCTTAGAGCTCGTTTCGGCTCTTCTGTGCTCGCACTAAGAGAGTTCTATCGAATCTATCCTCCTACTCGCACCGGCGCTCTCGGCGTACTACGGTAAGGAATTTCGTCGGAGCCAAACCGTCAAGTTGGCAATGGCGACAGCTGGCGAGCCGGCTCCGTGGTGCCGCGCGCGTGTCTTCGCGTCGAAGGGCGGCCTCGGCTCCGACTCGGACGAGGAGGCTTTGCTCACCGGTGCCGAAGAACGCAGAGCGTCAGCCGCCCTGCTCCGGTTCAAACTCAGGCGCTGGGACCGGAGTTTCCTTGCCCAGCACGGGCGGAAGGCGACCTATGAGGACCGCAAGCTCGACCGCGGATACCAGGAGCTGCGCGCACGGCTGCGCGCCGTCGATACCGAGCACGAGCGCGAGAAGGACCGTGTGCCGCTCAAGCCACGGCGGTGCCTATCGCCGATGGCTTCCACACGGCGGTCGTCAGCTGCGCGCGCGACGGCGGGCGGCGCGACGGCAGGCGACACAACTCGACGCACCGGGCACACGGACGACAGCGGCACCCGGATGCCCAACCTGGCGGAGAAGGAAAAGATGGAGACCTTCCTCGCCGGGGTACAGGCTCACGTCGCGACGAACCACAACCGCGCGTTCCTCGCGGCGGCGCTCGGCGCCGAGATCGCACAGACAACGATGGAGTACAACCCGGAAAACCTCTTCGGATTCGACTCGCGGCCGGCACTGCCACACTACGTGCAAGATGGAGCACTACGCCGTCGCGCCGAGCTCCGCCAGGATCACCGCCACGCGGTGTACCACAACATGAGCAAGCGGTGTGAGATGGCCGAGCGCGAGGCGGCGCGCGCGGCGAAAGAGGCCGAGCTGCGCGCGCGTTTATCGCGCCGGCGGTCGTCCGCTTTCACGCCGCCGGCGTCGACTCCTGGCGGAACACGGCGCTCTTCTGCGGCGGGCTCCGGCCGCGCCTCGTTCGCCGCAGCGTCGCGTCGCGCCTCCGGCACGCCGATCGCGTCGCGGCGCTCGTCGAGCGCCGGCGCCAGCGGCGGCTGCGACACGCCTGCTGCCGCAAGCCGCCTGTCTTGTACTCTTGCCGCCACGCCTGGTGGCGGCGCCTCCGGCCGGCGGAGCAGCGCGCAGCTGCTGCGCGCCGCCGTCCGCGCCTCGTCTCGTTCGCCGCCGCTCTCGCCGACCAGATCCTCGCCGCCGCTCTCGCCGGCGAAAGGCGGCAGCGGCTCCACCCGCAGCGACATCGACTCGGGCCCGCGAGGTCTATCCGCGGCCGAACTGAAAGCGCGCCGCCGCCAGTCGATCTCGAGCGCTTGCGCTAACGAGCGTGCGCGTCGACGTTCGTCGACGTCTCCACCGCCGAGTACGTACGCGCCGCCGCTCTCACCGACGAAGGGCGCGGCGTCGAGCCGCAGCGACGGCTGCGCCACCGCGACCGACGACGCCTCAGCAGCCGCCGCTGCCTTTGCGGCGAGCTACGTGCCGCCAGACCAGAAGCCTGCACGTCGGCGCTCGCTTGTAAGCGGGGGCCAGTGGACGCCCGCTTCGACGAACCGCTCGTCGGCGAGCGGTGGCTGCTCGGCACGCTCCCCGGCGCAGGGAAGCGCGCGTCTCGCTGCCATCACCGCCGCCGCCGCGTGCGTCGCCAAACCCTCTCTGGCGGCAGCGGCAAGAGCGGCAGCAGCGCAGGTGGCAGTGCGGCGGGCCAGCGACGACGGCATGGCGCGTGGCACCGAAGGTGCGGACAGCGGGTCGTGCGAGCAGCCTCCCTCCACCCGCGACTTTGCCGAGATGCTGGCTGCCGCCACAGCCGCCGATGGGGTTGACCCCATGGGCGCCGCCTCAAACGCCGCTGCCGCCGCCGCTTCGCCTGAGAGAAAGAAGTCGATTTTGGCCGCCGCCAGCTCCGACATCGGAGGAGAAAAAGGCAAGAAAAAGAAGGGCGTGATTTTCGCCGAGCAGCCCGAACTCGGCTGGCGGACGCAGGAGAGCGCCAGCGCAATCGCTCAAACGACGTGCTGAACGCAGCCCGCCGTCCCGTACCTTCCAGATTTCTTACTCTGCTCCCCACCCCGCTTCCTCTTGCTCCTCCCCATCTACAGGACGGCACGGTGGTCGAGCAACCGATGGCTCACCACTCCGATCTCATATTCGCCCTCCAGGACACGAAGCGCAACATGCAGCGAGATTTCCTGACGGCGCTACCGGAGGGAGTTTACTACGCGCTTGGGGCGGCGCACCTCGCGCTGCGGGGCTCGGCCGTGAATGATGAAGCAGACGCCGCCGTGCGTTGCGATGTCGAACTATGCGCGTGATCCCTTCAGACCGCCCGACGCCTCCTTCCCATGCATCCGCAGAGCCTGCTCAAGCTGCTCCTCGCCGACGCTCGTGCCTCAGAGGATCCCACGAAGCTGCCGGGTCCACTACACAAGGCCCTCGTTGCAGAGTATCGACGCCGCTTCGGCTCGGATGCAGCGGCAGCAGAACAGCTCTGCCAGCTGGCGGAGCAGATTCTGCGCGAGTGCGTCGGGGTCGAAACAAACAAGGCCCAATGCCGACATTCGCTAGCACAGTCCCTGGCTGATACGCGCCGCCCACGGCCCCGCGCGCAGTTATGCCGCCGTAGCTCAGACGGGCGGCAGTCGCGCCCTCGCGACCTTCCGGGGGCGTGCAGGCGAGGCTGAAGAGACTGCGACGCTCAAGGTCGACGAGAGCGGCAGGATGAGTCTCAGTGACGTCGTCGCTTGCAAGCACGCGGCACAGGAGGAGACCGTGATCGAAGAGGAACAGTGCAAGTCGCTTGCGACGCAGGTGTCGCTCCCACCGCCGCTGTCGCGCCGCCGCCGCGCCGCTAGACTTTACACTTCCCGTCTCGAGATAACCGCTTGGTTGCGCACGCACCCCGCAGTACTTTGCGCCGGGAACCGGGCTGACGCACACTGCACTGGCAGCAGCCATGCGGCGTGCAGCGGGTGGGCTGGCGGCGGCAGAAGAGGACGCGCCGACCCAGGAGGAACTTGATGCCGAGCAGGAGGATGAGGGCAGGCACCACATTCTTCTCGCGCACTGGCTGGCAGGCTGCCCGGGAGTGATGCTTTTCCTGACTCTCGCCACCGCCATCTGGTGGTCGCTCTGGTGCCTCGTGCCGTGGGCGAACAACGACCCGTTCGCTCAAATGTCCGCCGCAGCCAATTTTGCTCTCGATGATCCGAGGACAATCGCGTGGTCGCCGGGCATGCCTCGAACAACAAGCATCAAACAGCTCCTATGGTCTCACCTGTACCTGCCCGTCCCACGGCAGGCACGCAGCACGTCTCGCCGAGACATTCGCGATGGAGCGCGGCGAGTTCCGCACGGCGGCGGCGGCGGGGCTCACGTACGGCGCCGGCACGCAGGCGGTGGTGAAGGATTCGCTGCATCTACTTTACACAGCGACGCGCATCGGAGGCGGCGACGGCCACGATCTAATCAACGATGTCGCAATAGCAGGAATTCAGGCGCTTGAGCGGCGTATCATGGCGGCGCCTGGCTTCAACGACGTGTGCTACCGCCCGCCGCCTGCCGGCACTGCGCCCGTGCTTTTCAGCGCCACCGACGCCGGCGTCCTCCTGCCGTGCGAACCGCCGCTGTCGCCTTCGCGCCTGTTCTTCGCCGAGTTCAATGTGAGCGAGGCCAACCTCACAGCCTTCGATGTGACCGACGGGGACGCGCTTGTGGACGCGGCCTCGTCTTGCGACGTCGCGTATTCGAGCTGTGTGCGGCCGCCTTACCTTCCCGATTGGTGTCGCGTGGCCGCGTGCGACGCCGCCGGGTTTGCCAATTCCGACATCGACGCTGCGACGGCGGCAGACTGCTTCACGGCGCAGCGACGGGCGGTGGCGGAGGAGTGGCTGGTGACGGAGAGCGGGGTGCGAGAGTGCCGCACCGCAAACGGCGAGTGCAACGCGACAATCGCACAGCTGTGTGTCTACCCGCCAGCGCCGCCATCGCCACCACCGTCGCCGTCGCCGCCGCCCGCGCCGCCAATGGCTCCAAGCCCCACGCCACCCTCGCCTCCCCGGCCGCCCGCACCGCCCGATCCGCACCCGCCACCGCCGCCGCCTCGGCCGTCGCCGCCCCCGACGTCGCCGCCCCCGATGCCACCGTCTCCGCCGCCGAAGCCACCGCCGCCGCGTGCACCTCCGCCCCCACCGTTGCCGCCGGCACCGCCCCTTGGGTACAGCCCACCTCCGCCGAGCTCACCGCCGGAGCGACCGCCGCCGCCGGGTTCACCGCCGCCCCCCTCGCCGCCACAGTCGCCGCCGTCGCCCGTCACGCCGCCACCGCCTCCCGAGTCACCCGAGCCATCTGCGCCACCAGCGCCGCCGTCGACACCCCTGCCGCCGCTGCTGCCGCCGTCGCCGCCGCCTTCGCCGCCGTCTCCGCCGCCGCCGAGTCTGCCGCCCGCACCGCCGGATGGTCCGTCGCCGCCATTGCCGCCGCCGTCGGTGCCTGGACTGCTAGCCGGGCGACGCGCGCTCTCGGAGTCTTCAGAGACAGAGGGCACGGGGGAGGTTGACGAACAACACCTAGTGACGAACACTAGCGTGACGAGGACCATCTCAAATGGATCAAATGCTGCGCCGCTGCTGAGTAGCCCCTTCGGGCTCGGCGAGTTTGCAGCAAAGGAGATCCCCACGTCTGCCGTGAGCCTCGTGCACGCATCACGGAATGCGAGCGACGGCAGCGACTGTGGCGCGGGCGACGCGTGCCGCGCTTGTCGGAATGGCGACTTCGACGCCGGCGGGTGCGACTGCGCGCACCCGGAGAATGCACTGTGCGATGGCAGCACGTGGGACGTTGGAGCGCTGCCTGCGGGCTTTATCGTCGAGCTACCCGACGTGCACTCGGTCCGTCGGATCAACCTGGCATATGACGCGTCGGTGAATGCCCTCCAAGAGCAGAAAGCGAAGTCGGTGCGCGTCGAATGCCTCGGGCGCGACGGTGAGTGGCGCAACGCTTCCGGCTCGTGCGCCGCAGCGCCAGCTGGCTGCCAGCCGGGCGACCCGATGGCGTCGCCTGACGTCGTATTTTCCGACGCGACCGCGCGCAACGTGACAATCGCGGTCGTATGTGACAGTATGTTCTGGCGAGTCGTGTTGATCAGCCGTTGGGGCTCGGGAGTGGTTTATCCGCAGGCGGTGGTCGAACGTGTTCGCTTCTACGGTGGGCCGACGGCGTCGCCTCCTCCTCCGCCGCCGATGCCGCAGCGGCCGCCGCCGAACCCGCCGCTGCCTTTCTGGGTGCCGGATTACGAGGAGATGGAGTCGGAGCGACAGAAATGCATTTCTCGCGAGCTCTCTCGGTTGTCGCACCACGCGACACGAAGTCGCTCGGCGCTCCAAGAGTTGCGAAAGCTGCCGCAGTGCGGTTGGTCTGCAACCGACGCATTCGTGGCCGAGACGACGGTCTCGTCTCTGCTGGCCCTCCCATCGCAAATGCGCGGAAGCGCGAGTGCAATGCAGCCGCTCGGCCCTGCGCGCGACCTTGCAGCCGTGCTCATACTAGCGCGCTCGTTCGAGCCCCTCGTCGAGCATTATTTGGACTCCGCCTTCCAGGACAAAGTCGAGGGCGTGCCGCCGGACACGCGGATGGCGGGGCGCTGGGGGCTCTGGGTGCGTGGGCTGTGCGCCCTTCCGTCCCACCAGCTCGAGGAGGCCGGCCCGAGTGATCCGCGGTGCGAAGGCGTCGAACAGCGGCACCCGCAAACCACCTTCCAACACACACGGTGCACGGTGCATGCGAGCTCGAGCGCGCGCGCTGCGGCAGGTACGGGATGCGCTCTTACCACTCCGCGCTCAGTGAGAATACGGGAGGGGTGAGCCTCGCCACCAGCACCGTGAGCCACAGCGACGCCGCTGAGTGCATACATCCGGCGCGCGCGTTCTTGTCCCGCGGCTCAGGTCGACCTCATCGATGCGTGCTACCACTACACCAACGTGCCGGTGGTGTTTGGCAAGGAGAGAGTAGTCGTCTCATGCACAATGAGCATCGAAGGCGTGTGGGGCGAAGTGTACGTCGCAGATCCAGGGTGCGGCTTGTGCACAACTTATGAAGAATGGTGCATGATCGGCGGTGAGGCGACAATGGACATCCACGTGCAGGGGGCGATGGCCCGTGAATCGGGCGGTGGAGGCGACGCGGGGGACATTGACACGGACGGCGGCACCAATGGCAAGGGGGGCGAGGCGGCCGGTGACTCGTCGACATCCGCTCTGGGTGCCTCGGACGTGGTGGTGACCTCGGTGATCGGTGGCGGTCGCAATACCTCTCAAGCGCGTAGCCGTCAAATGCGCGCGCAAATCCGACTTGGCTGGCCCCTTCAGGGGTTCGAGCGTTGCAGCACAGCAGTGTGCCGCGCTGAGCAGGAGGCCAAAGTAAGCGACTGGGCGACGAGCACCCTCGCCCCACTGCTGGAGGAGCTGCGCGCCGAGGAGCCAAATGGCGTGCAGCTTGAGTATGACTTCGAGCCGATTACCCGCCGAGCGATGGCAGTCGTGCTCACCTCGGATCTCATCCTGGCAGGCATGCCTCTCGCAGTCGGCTTCTTGTATCTGTGGCTGTACACGTCATCGCTCGCGCTCGCGCTCTCCGGTGTACTGCAGCTGGCGTTCGCATGGCCGTGCGCGCTCTTCTTCTACCGCTACATTTTCTGGCTGCAGCACGTTGAGAACTTGACGCTGCTCGCGGCGCCCCTTACGGCAGCCTTCTCCCTCGACGCGATGGCTCTTCTCGTCGACGCTTGGCATTCGTCGACCGTCCAGCCGGTGAGACACGAAAATCAATTTGCTTCCCCTGTACGTGGAGCGCGCTCCCAGCCGCACCCCTTCCGCCTGCTGCAGGTGCACGTTCTCTCGTCGCTGCGCGCGCGGCTCGATTGGGTGATCCGCGACGCAGGCACCGCCGCTTTCCATTCGGTGGCGGTCGGCGTCGCTGCCTTTGCCGGTTCAGGCCTGTCACCGCTGCTCAACGTGGCGCACCTTGGGTTGTTCTGTGCGATACAGCTCACAGTGCAGCTGTTGCTCGCGCTCTGTCTGCTACCTGCGTGTCTCGTACTCTACCATAACTGGCTCGAGCCGAAGCCGAATCTGGTGTGCATGTGCCTGCTTAAGACGCGGCTTCTTAACGGGACTCCAGGCACGCGGGTGGCGAAGGCTGGCGACGTTGCAGGCAAGGCGACCTTGTTCGCCTCGGTCTCGCAGATCTGGCAGCCCCTCGAGCAGACGTCAACCGAGCACCACCACGCCACTCGGATGATCGAGGCGACGCTCCCGGGACTGCAACAGCTGCAATCCGTCCCAAAAGGTTCTCGCACCTGGCCGCTGCCGCGGCTCCTCGGCCGGTGGTTTCTGCCGCTCGTCGAGAATCCGAAAGCGCGCGCCCTCCTTCTGCTCTTCTTTGCGCTTCTCCTGGTCCCCGTCGGATTCGGCGTTGGAGGCGCGTCCGTCGCCCAAGTCCCCCAGCAACGCCTGCCGCCGCGCCACCCGCTGCGGCTTACTCGTACCACGATCGAGCGCAATTTTCGCCCATCGTCGCGGGAGCAGACTGTTGCCGCGACCCTTCTTTGGGGCGTGGCGGGAGTGGCCCGCGGCGGTTCAGACGACGGCGGCAACCGGTGGTCGGTGGACCTCGTCCGCAACTCGTCCTTCTATGGAGAGATCGAGTGGCGCGATGCGGAGGCCTTTGTCTTTGACGCGACCGCGCAGGAGCATGTGCACGCGGCGTGCTCCTTGCTTCGCCGACAGGCTTGGGTGCGGCGCGACCCCGCGCGGGACATTGCCGAGGGCGGCGGCGACGTAGCATGTTTCGTCGACGAGTGGCGCACGTGGCTCAACAACGAATCGACGCTCCACAACCCTTTGTACGGGTTTGGTCGTTTCCCAATCGCGGACGGGCCGACGGCGGTCCTCGCGCTGCGTGCTTTCCTCAACTCGGACCGGCAGCGCGGCGCACGTTGGGGTCGTCACGTCGGCATTTTCCGCGGGGAGCTTAAGTTTGTCGCAGTGCCCTTCGCGCTTACATTGCGCCCGAGCGCCTCGCGCTGGCAGGCATTCCGCATGCCCGAACCCACCCCACGTTGCCGGTGCTCACGCGCACCGCACCCGCTGGCAGGCCGAGGAGGGTTTCGCGCGGCTGCAGAACTTCACGGCGGCTCTCGCCGCGATGGCACCTCCCTCCTTCGGCGCGCCTCTCCACTCGGCATCCGGGCTTTGGGTGTGGTCCCGCACTCAGACTCTGCTGCCTTATGAAGCGATCATCGGCTCCGCGCGCGCCGCCGCGCTCGCGCTCGCGATGCAGCTGATACTCTGTGCAAACTTTGTCGCTTGCGCGCTCGCCGCCATCGCCGTGGCCTGTGCCGTGGCCTCCCTCCTCGCTCTCCTCGTCGGTTGCGGCTGGGCGCTCGGGGCTACAGAGGCTGCGCTTGCTTGCTTGACGCCCGCGCTCGTCACAGCGCCTGCCGCGCTCGTTGTCCGTGCCTACTGCCTTTCTGGCGCACGCCGCCGGGGGCGGCGCGCCGCGGAGGCGTTCGTGCGCGCCGGGGCGCCGGTGATCTCAGGGTGCTTCGCGATGGCACTAGGGCTCGCGCCGCTTCTCGCGTGCCAACACGAGGAAGCCCGCAAGTTCGCCATCGCGATCTCTATGCTCGCAGCGTGCATCGGGCTGTGGATCGGCCTGTTCCTTCCCGCCCTTTTCTCCGCCTTCGGCCCGGAAGGCGCCTCCGATTTACCGCTCTTCTCATCGCCACAGTGGATACTCGCCGTGCTGCTCGGGCAGCGCGGCGAGTGGATCTCGCCGAGTGGAGCTACGCCTGGGTCGACCAGATGGGTGTGGGAGCGATGGCGGCTGCGCGACTTCACCTCGCCTGAAGAGGACCAGGGAGAGGCTCTCTCGGGCGTTCCCGCCTCCGCCCGCCGCCTCACCCTCTCCGCGCGACGTCCCATTTCGAGCCGCCGACCGTCGTCCTCCGCCGGCCGCGCCACGCCTGGAAGTCGTGGCAGCCGCAAGCGTTCGAGCTCGCTGGCCCCAGGTGGTACCGTCGCGGCAGAGGCGGCCGTGGCCGTTGCCTCGTCCGTCGCGAAGCGCGAGGGACTGCCTCGTGCGGACTCGCTGCTCTCTGGCGCCGCCTCCGAGCTTCCGGCCACGAGCAAGCCGTCGGCCCCCCCGACGCGGCGCACGAATTTGCTGCTATCCGGCACCTCGCTGCTGGCGCGCGTGCAGGCGCACGCAGAAGCACGCCGCGCGTCAGCAGCGGCTTCGAGCGACTCCTGCGAGCACCGAGGCGGTGGCGATGGTGGGCGTCGGAGCGTTGCGCTCGCGCGGTCGTTCCCGTCCGAACCTCCTGGCTCCGGCCGCGGCTCCGGACGGCGGCCGCCAAGCGCGCGCCGCCTATCGTTGATGGGCGACGAGCTCAACCCATCAGCGCGCGAGGCGCGCCGCGCGTCGCTAGCAGCACAGACGCCGGAGGACGCCATCGACAACGAGAGGCTCGTGTCTGCGCTCGCGCAGGATTTGCTGGGGGAGACCCCCATGGCCGCGCAGCTCGCCGAGGTATACGGCGCCCACTCGCGCGCCCTCCTTGAGGCCTAGGGTTTTTTGTGTTATAGCGTCTCTGATCCTGCGCACCGTGTATTGCCGTGCGCGCGTGTGTGCGGGCAAGTGCTGATAGGAGTGGGGTTGAACCTAATCCTACCTACTACCTATCTACCTACCTACCTGTACAGCTCGCCGTCGTACGCTTTGACGATCCCAGAGATGAGGCGCAGGGCCTCCTCGCTACTCTTGGCGGTGGACAGCGCGGCCACGTCCGACTGCATGCTCGTTGCGGCGTCCTGAAGGCGCTTGATGCGCGCCTGGGCGGCGTCGGGAACGCCTGCGAGGAGCTGCGAGAATGGCGGCTGTGGCCGCGGAGAGTGCGGCGCCTCCGGCAGCAGCGCCTTGGACGTGGCGCTGGCGTCTGCCAGGTTGAGCACGTGGGTCTGGGAGAGCAGCCTCTTCACCTCGTTCGGCAATTCCTTGCGCAGCGACGAGACCTCCTCGTAAGTTTCCACCGTGAGCGGGCAGAGGAGCACCACGAAGAGGGCACACTTCATAGGTAGGCGACAGCGAGCGAGGCCCTCTGCAAGCTTGTTCTCCATGCTTCCTACGAACTCCCACTTCCTACAGGGCACTTGGTACAAGCACTTCGTACCAGGCCTGCGAAGGGTGCGTCGCCTCTAGGAGGTAGGAGCTCCTAGGAATTCCGACCGCTAGGCTGTCGCTCACAGCCTTTCGTGCCTTCGTTATAAACGATGGCCCCGCCAACGATCGCCGGTTATTGGCGACTCTCGGACCGTCCACACCCCAAACCTCACTGCATGATTCGGAAGAAGTAATCGACCTCGAGCGGGCCGTCCTCCTGCAGGTCGGTGCAGTGCACGGCGTTCCGCACCTTATCCCGGCCGAAGCTCGCGCGGAGCGAGCCCTTGTGGAGGTGGCCGGCGATCTCGGGGTCGTGCGCGCCGCAGAGCTCACGCAGTTTAAGGACGCTCAGCGAGGGGTCCGCGGTGAACGACACCTGCAGCGCGACGCACTTGCCGCCGACAAGCTCCTCGGCCCAGTCAGAGTACTCGGGGACGACGCCCTTGTACACTTCGAGGAACTCCTGGGAGTTCGGGCGGTTGAGCTGCACCATCGTCGCATTCGACACCGTGAAGCCGCATGCCATCGTTTGGTCGAGGATCCGCCCGAGGAGCCCCTCTGCCACCGCGTGCGGCTTGACGACGAGGAGCGCACTCGCCTCTGCCGCCCCCCCGACCGCGGGCAGCCCGCCGAAGAGCCCCGCCGCCCTCGCCTCGGCGTCGGCGGCGTCGGCCGCCGCAGTGAGCGCACCGACGCCCAGCTGCGCGCCAACCGACGCGGCGATCGCTTGCAGCCTGGAAACGGCGTCGTCGCCCATCAGCTTGAGGGCCAGGCCCTCCGCCGTCAGCCGCAACTCCGTCAGGATGAAGCCTTGCGTGTGGAGGTGGTCGATGATCTTGCCCGATTCAGAGAGCTTCGCTACCGCGACCGTCGCGGCCGTCGCCTTCGCAAAGTAGTCCGCCGTCGCCTTGTCGGCGTACCGCTCGATTGTGAGCTGCCGCGAGTACACCGTGATGACCCCACCGAGATACAGGTCCTTGAGTGTCACCGTCGGGTAGTCGCACCGCTTGAGGAAGGTGCGGCGGTTTGTAAGGTCGTACTGCGGGTGACGGAGGGGCAGTTGGCGTGAACTCCTCGTTGGTGGAGAGCGAGGGTGCGGAGCTGGGAAGCCAGCGGAGGTGGAGTCGTTGGGAGAACGGAGCCGGGGCAGCCGCGAGTGGCCGGGGTGGCGAAGGGGCGGAGCTGCACCATCTCGATGGTTCCGTCGGACGCGTAGTGGATGAGCTGGTACTTGCGCGTCATGCTCGCAATGGGGTCGAACCAGGAGACGTCGAAGGCATACCGCGCCTCCTCCGCCATGCTAGCGCTCCACAAACGCCGGCTGCGGGCGTGGGGCTTGCACTGGCAGGGGCGTTGCAACTGACGAGTACTGTTCAGACTGTACTCAATCGAAGTCAGCTATGGGGTAGAA
>MDSV01054167.1_pt1 | contig 12280 bp, 12 predicted proteins | sample 810851 | NCBI WGS metagenome assembly MDSV01 (sample SAMN05326640, study PRJNA326480) | marine metagenome | isolation source: seawater | place: Atlantic Ocean: North East | collected 2012
GAATCCTGTAGTTCGCTCACTTTTGATTTTTTCAGCCTTCAGGGCTGTATATGGTGCCGGAATACTGGTTGTAACATGGTTTTTGGCAACCAGTGATGAGACACCATTTTGGGTCTCAATAGTATTCTTGATGTTTTCAATGGTATTTTCAAGAGTCCTGTTCAAATTTCTCAAGAAAAGGTGGAGTAAAGAGGAATCTGGTTCACCTGTATCACCGGATGGGATCACAAGTTGAAGCCTTCAACAGAATCCTTAATGCAGGATTCAAGGCTTTCCCACTGAATGCCTAGAACTTTTGTCGCTTTATCAGATGAAAGATTAGAATCGCCTTTGAATAATCCTTTAGCACGCTTTCTAGTCATCATTCTTTTGCCACTTTTCATACCACTAATCCAGTCGAATAAAACAGCCAGAAACATTAGAGAACGCGGGATTGCAATTCTTGTTGCCTTGCTATTTGGATATAATTTTCTTGTTGTCTTGCAAACATCAGCGAATGTTAAATTCTTGTGCGGTGCAACAATAAATCTACCTTCAGCATCATCGACTTCATATGCTCTTCTGTGAGCTTTAGCCACATCTTTGACATGTACTATCGGAATAGGAATTTTAGGAGCCATTGGGATTTTTCCTGAAATTATATTTGGGAAAAATTCTACGCTAGGGGTAGGACTGACAAAACTGCCTCCAAGTACTGCACCAGGATTGATTACTCGCAAATCTAATTTGAGTGATTCTGCTAGTTCCCATGCACGTTTCTCTGAATCTGTTTTGGCAACAGTATAAGGTGAATCACGTTCGGTTTGCCAGTCTGCTTCGGTCTTTTCTCGGCCTTTGGGAGTATTTCCTACGGCAGCGATGCTCGATGTGTAAATCACACGTTTGATTCCAGCATTTTTAGCAGCGTTTAGAAGGTGAACAGTTCCTTTGATAGCAGTGTCAATAATCAGTTGTCCATCATCTGTGTTCGAATAAATAGTAGCAGTGTGGAATAAAGAATCGCAGCCTGAAATCATTTCACTCCAACCATCAGCATCAAGGATATCACCTTCAACTAATTCTAACTTATCTTGGCAATTTAGATCGATTGCATGCTGTCTAACATGGTCAACTTTTTTGGGGTCTTCAAGTGACCTAACTGAACCCTTTACCGAATATCCGTTTTCCAAAAGGTCACGAACAATATTATTGCCAATATGTCCATTCACTCCGGTTACGAAGATTTTCTTGACATCAGTACTGGTTTGTGCCATGTAATGTCCAAAAGTTCCTTACTCTTAAGTCTCAACATTTACCTTATCGATTTGATTTGATGATTTTTTGATAGTCGGCTCCACTTTGTTTCAGAGTTCTTTTTTGAGTCTTGTAATCAACATGGTATAATCCAAATCTAAGTTTATATCCTTCTGCCCATTCGAAATTATCCATCAAGGACCAATGGTAGTAAGATCGTATGTCATGACCTTCAGAAATTAATTTAGATAATTGCCAGATATGTCTTTTCAAGTGGATTGGACGAAGACTATCGTCACTATCTGCAACACCATTCTCGGTTATTTCTATTGGCACATTCAGTTTAGAAACCATTTTTACTGCACGTTCTAATCCTTCGGCATACATCGTATATCCAAAATCAGTCATTACCTCATGCTTTCTTTTAGGTAAATCGATTTCAGTCGTCTGCGGTAGAAACGGACTGGTTAGGGCATGCGTGTAATAATTAAGACCTATGAAGTCAAAAGAACCCTTTGCAGAATCAATTTTGGAGCCAAACATTCTTCCATTTTTTAATCCTGAAATAACTGCTCCATTCCAAATGTAGTTGAGAATAATCGCTGTGATCCAATGTAATAAATTCCACCTTCTTAATGGGTCAAATAATGTTACATTTTTAGCCAGTCCAATCCTTGCATCGGGATTTATTTTTTTCAAGGCCGAGTATGCTGATGAGTGTGCATAAATCATATTTTTCATTACTCTAATTGTTTTGAAAACAGAACCCTTTCCTGGTGGAAACATCTTCATGTGGTATCCCATAATCGAGAACACCTCTGGTTCATTGACAGTACACCAGTCTGTTACTTTGGCATTTAATAACTCAAAAATTCGTTGACAATAATCTACCCACAACTGAACATTCTCCCGTTGATAAAAACCGCCTAAATCTTCGAACCATATGGGGTGTGAGAAATGGTGTAAGGTAATCATTGGTTTGATATTTCGATTGATTAAATCATCAATCATTTCGCTATACTGGTCGACAGCATCTTGGTTCCATTCACCTTGTTTTGGTTGGATTCGACTCCATTCGATAGATAATCGGTATGAATCAACTCCTAAATTTTCTATTAAATCAAAATCTTCTTTCCACCTTAACCAATGTTCGCATGCCTTGGCACTTTTCTCAAGACCTTTTTGATTCTCAAAAGCAGACCAATTATTTGTGTTGTCTCCTTCAATTTGATGTGAAGCAGTGGCAACTCCCCAAGTGAAGTTATCAGGGAATGATTGATTTGAACAATCGATTTCTTCCCAATTAAGATAATTCTCTGGGAACCTGAGTGATAGAATGGTAATAACCAGCAGATAGACTAGCATGAATGCACTCAAGTACATCCACCAGTCCATGTTTTGCGATATCCTAGTTGATGATATTCCTTGCGGTATTGTTGAAACATTATATTTGATATTTTATGAGCGAATGATTCAATACTATACCACATTTGGTGTTACTATGGTTAGTTCACCCGATGGCCTTGTTGAAGAAATGCTTGGTGGTATAGGTGATGCTTTGGAAGAGCGGGTTAAACACAAGTGGTGGTCAAAATACATATACCCAGTATTTGTATTGGCAGTACTTTCAATACCGCTGGTTTACTATTTTTGGTAATCACTCTTTTCTAAATGAAATAGCAGCAAGTCCTATTGCACTTACTGAAATTAACATTCCAAAACCGGGGGTGTTCTCATCATCGATACAACCATCTCCGTCTGAGTCAACGCCTCCAAAAGTTCCGCCATTATTCCAGCATGAAGACCATGTTTTGTACCAGTCTCCGGTTGGGAAATTGGTAGTATTTCCATCTTCATAAATCGCTTTGACTCTCCAGTTGACATATGTGTGATCACTAGGTGGGGTTACAGAAATAGTATGTTGGGCACCGTTTACTTCAGCATCCATTATTACAGGAGGGTCGCAAACTCCATCATTTAGGCATATTTGGGTCATAATTTCAAAAGTAGTATTATTTTGAAATTCATCATCATCCATCGTGATAGTAAGCGACCATAATTCTGAATCAACCGATGGACTGTCACGTGAATTAATAGTGAAAGGAACTTCACTTTCATCAGGATTTACATCTTCACCACCCTTGACATCTGCTGCTGAAGCGAGAGGTGAAAGTAGCATAACAGAGAGAACGAGAGCGAGGATAATCCTTTTTTCCATACAGCGGCTAAGGGTGTTGATTATTTAGAATTAGGCATTAGCGGTTTTAATTTCTTCATGGCTAAAATTGGATATTTTTGCTTTGGTTGGGTAAACCTTCTTGTGTATAGAGTTTTTCAACATATTCTATCGAACTGTATTGATATACATTCCATGGGGTCTAAAAATGAAGACTACTTACAGATTAATGGGCATTGCAGATTTCATTACTTTGGCCAATGGTTTACTAGGAACTGCAGCAATAATGTTCATTATTCTAGCAGTTGAAACATTACAAAATCCAATGTTTGATGATGGTGTCAAATCAAATTATATTTGGTGGGCTATGGGATGTATTATTCTTTCAGTAATTGGAGATATAATTGATGGACCAATCGCAAGAAAATATTCCAAGCGAAAGATTCTGGGAGGAACTTTAGATGTTATGTCTGATTGTGTTTCATTTTGTGTGGCTCCAGCACTTTTGATGTTTGTAATGTTTGGTCGTTGGGGTGAAGCATCACCTATGTGGACAATTTCACTTGCAATTGCCGCCGGTTGGGTAATTGTGACAGGTATGCTAAGATTGGCTAGGTTCCAATATGAGGAAGGTTCGAATAAGAACTATTTCCATGGACTAGCATCTCCCGGAAATGCCATGGTGTTAATCACATTTGCAGCATTAATTTGGCTACAACCTTCATCGGGAATAGGACCAAATGTTACAACAGAATGTATATTCTGTTTTGAATCTAACAGTTCAGCTCATCAAAAACCATACTTTGATTTCCTTATTCTACCAATAATGTTCATATCAGGTGGGCTAATGATTTCAGATCGAAAATTATCTAAAACCAAGAAAGGAATGCCTATGCGTATTTCTGGTCTCCAACTCTTATCAATTACTGTTGCTACAATTCTTTCAATAATACATTCAACAGAAGTTGGAATTGAACTTGGTAATACTACGCCACAATTCCTACTATACCTATTGTCTGGCGCCCTGATAATATTCTACATTGCATCTGGACCGACATTGGCAAGACTCGAAAATCAAGATGATGAATCAGAGTGATTGGGACACTTCTGGTTTTTTACGATTTGTCAAGTAATTGTATAGCAATATATGTGCCATAAATCCTAGTAAGCCCAATGCGAAGATTATGTCCCAAGAGATTTTGAAAATTAGTCTTGGAAGATTAGGAGCAACTGACAACTGTAGGCTAATTAATGAAATTCTTGTTACTAGTAACAATGCAACATAATGCACTGGCCACCCCATCTTATTGAATAGTCCCCACCACATCATTGACATGGCCACAGTAGCACCTGCACCCATGAATCCTACCCATGCATTACTAGGTGAGAATCGGTCCCCAATATATCCTCCATTCAAGAAGATATTTCCAGGGTCAACATCTCTTGGATGGCCAAATCCATCTATCTGGCCTAGTGCGGCCCACCATGTGAACCAAACAACTAGAGGGAATAAAGCAATGATTACATTTCTTGCAATTTCCTTGTGCAGTAGTTGACATTTTTCTGTCAAGAATTTTAGTTCATTTCCTAGGAATGATTCGATACTCGCATACATAATCATTGTTGCAGCACATGCCCAACCGCCCCAAGTCATTGTTAGCCAAAACAGGGTGCAGTATAGGAAAATATCATGCGCATTATCCTTTTTCCTCAGAGTTAGATAACTTGCGTATAATACACTAATTATCAAGCCACTCAATAATATCCAGTCAATAAAATTACTTTCTAGAGAAATTAGTGTAGGTATTGCAGTAAACATAATTGCGATTGTTGCTTTGTGTGAAGTCTGATTGATCTTTTGATTGCGCGACATGAAGAATAGAATAGAAATTAAAATCAATGCACTTCCAAATAGTACCGCTGGAATACTCTGTTCGAATGTGAAGTAAATCATTATTCTCGGTAGAGAAAAACCAATTGCTCGATAATGTGAAAGGAATATTATCGGTATCATTGCTACGATGTAGAATAATTTCAGAACATTAGTGGATTTATCCTTGACATCAAAACTCCTGAAGATTGGCATTCCAATCATTAATAGCAGTAGTAGTCCAAGAGCAGAGAATCTTGTTTCTACATATGATAACATTAATGCTATGGATGCAAATAATAAGCATACACATGTATTGATTGTTTTTTTATTGTCCGACTTTGTTGATATTAGGAATAATGATAATCCTGCTACAGAGTATGGAGCTATATTGCCGAGTGGATAAAATAATGCAACTAGAGTTTGTCTATTTGCGGCGATAAAAGAAACTATTGAGAAGATCAAAGCTAACGCTGCACCGCTCCTAAATGTAATTTTATTACTAAATCCATTTTTACTCATCAAGAACATTACTGAACCACAAATGAGAATAAAGAATAATCCTGAAAGTAATAAATCCACATTTCGAATCCCCATTTCTTCGGGAGAAATTTCTTCCCATTGAATTGTTTCTGAAGTCAACCCCTCAACATATGGGTGTCCATTTTCTTCCATCCAGTTGTTTCGTTGCACAGTTGCATCCCAGTTCCATTGCTCTAAAATTTGAATATTATCTTGTGAAACATTTAACATATCTAAGGGAAATATACCATGGTTTGCATGAGGTAGAGGTAGCGATAGTAATAGCGATGGCAAAGTGGCTAAATCTCTCTGGTCAATCTGTTTTTCAACAACATGTCCTTCTTTGATATTTGGCCCCCATACCCAAGCGCCCACTTCTCTAATTATTTCATCTGGTGAACCGTGTTGTCCAGTATCGGTTAGTCCATGGTCAGAAGTAACTACGACAGTCCAATTTTTAGGGACTTTCTCGAAGATGATAGCGAAATTATCATCTAACCACTTCAGTTTATCCATATATTCAGGAGATTCTTTGGAGCCATATCTGTGCCCAGTACTATCAAGTCCAGATAAGTGTGCTACAATGACATTAGGTGTTTTATCAAATACAATATCTACTTTGGTATTACTCTTTGGGATTTCACCATCAAGCCATTTATTGATAGTTTCAAAAGATTCTTCATCACCTTTCATATAATCACTATGTCCATAGCGATGTTTCATGAAATTAATTTTATTATTATCCGCATAGAGTTCACCCCATACATAGTCACCAACAATAGCAAATTCATTGTCTGCTTTTCCATCATTATCTCCATCATATGAACTTGCTAATGACCATCCATCTGGTGTACCTGGATGTTCAGGATGGAAATTACTCAATCCCTCATTAGGTCTAGAAGGAATCCCAGTTGCCATCTCTTTGACACATGAAGCAGTCATCGTTAGAGGGTTTGTGAATACGTCAATATATGTTCCATTATTTGAGGTCCTTGAATTTAGTGTTGGCATTAGATTAGGATCTTTCATCATATCTCTTCTGCCACCATCTATAACGATGAAAAATAACCCTTCGCTGAGTTTTTCAAGCCCTTCAGGAGGCATTTCAACGCCTTCTTTTGGGGCTGGTGCGTCTGCAATAATGTAAGATCCAGTGTGAATTAGCGAAGGAAGGGCAAGAATAGCAATAGCGGCGATTATCTGGAAAATTAACCCCTTGGACAGTCTTTCACCTAGCACTGACTCACCGATAAAATAAATCTTTACTGACATATACTTAACTTTCATCATAAACTTGTTACCAATATACACTTTTGATGATACTCCAAGTCATTCGGGAGTCGTGATTAATGCAGAGATAAATACAATCAACGATACGAATTCAAGTGAATTATTCCAACTTCAAGTCTATCGTGTGTTGGATGAACTTCGACCAATTGTACAGGTACTTCTAATATATTGGCAATCTCTTCAGCAATAGATAAAGGCAATTCTATGCGTTGATTTTGACCATCAAAACGTATCCAGCCATCGTCAATGTCAAGTTCTTTTTTTAGCTCTTCAATATCTTCTTGAGCATCCTCAAGACTGGTCGGAATCGCTCCAAAAATAATCGTATCATCGTCACTCAATACTTCATAAGGTCGAAGATTTGCTTGACCTCTTCGCTTAAATCGTGCCCTAAGTTGCCCCGCATCCTTGAATTTGGCGGTACAGAATTTCAAATGAAAGTCGAGTTCTCTAGAGGCTTCTTTAATCTTCATACCTAATTCAAAAGAACCTTCAGCAGCAGCGGTTATTCCCCCACTTAGGTTGAATCCCCTAACGTCCATGTTATCTTGATTACCAACTGTGATCTCTAATTCATTTAGATTCAGAAAATCAACAGGTGATGTATGTAGTTGCTTGATAAGAGAGAATAGTTGCTCTTCTTTATCTGGTTCACATGGTAATTCAACGCCGACAGAAATGCCAGAATCTTTGCATGCTTGCATTACTTTCAGATATTTGTCGACGGTGCCATCGAGTAAATGGAATCTTATCTCATCAAGTCCAGCCTTACCAAAATCGGTAGCACGATTGTGGTCAAAAGGTATAGATGTATACAAGTGAATATGGTGCTTTGGGCCAAACGCAGATTTCAGTTGTTTTACTGCCTCTAAGGATTTCTCTAAATCAAGCATTGGGTCTCCACCTGTGATTCCAGTTCCTGTTGCATTCATAGCGTGACCTTCTTCAATCACCTCTTCCCAAGAATTGCATCTTCGTTCATTGGCAAACATATCTGGACTTTCTCTACGGTTATCAGAAAGTGGGCAATAATCGCATCCCCAGTGGCACTTTCCAGTGACAAATAAGACTAATTTACTACCCTTTTGACACTGTATACACCCTTCTGCTTCGCCTTGTTCGGCGGAAGGGATTTCAGTTGCCATCATAAGAGACCTAGACATGTCAAACAATACTCCGTGATGACTCATTGGTTTGAAACTCTCGCAAGAATTTAGGAAAAATTATTCTTTGCATTAGCAATTAGCCATCTATGGAATCGACGGTCTAGTGTTAATTCGGGATGAAAAGTTAGTGCTAGTTTCATGCCATCCAATATACCTACGGCCTCATCATCTAGTTTCGCCACTACAGAGCATCCGATAGACTCGTTTAGAAATCGGGGTGCTCGAATAAATACTCCCGGATAAGAGTCTTGATCACCAACTGCAGCTTCATGAGAGATTTTTAGTGGTTTGTGATTGAAATTATCACGTCGTAATTCCAGTTCATCGGTGGGACTTGAGTCTGGCGTATCCAATTCAATATGCAGCTGTGCCTCGAATGATTGTCTTTGCCGCCCCCAAGCATTACGTGATATTTGTGCTGAAATATATGGTTCTCTTTGTTCGCTAGGATTTGATAGAAGAATCGCACCAGCACAAGTTCCTAGAACTGGGCGATTTGGAAATTTGTCCATCCAATCAAAAATACCATCGAGCAATGACTCACTTTGACTTGCCTTACGCATTGTTGTGGATTCTCCTCCTGGGAGAATAAGAGCACTAATCTCCGAATCGATTTGTGAGCCTTTACGCAATTCTATAATTTCTATTTCTACTCCGATCTCTTTTGAAGCATGCATTAGTGCCTCGATGTGTTCATGTCGCGCACCTTGTAACATCGCTAAACCGATTCGCAACATGTATTGCCGTACGGCTCGTCCTCTATCAGCCCAACGCTTCTTGAACAGTTATACAAGGTGTTGAAGAACTGCCTTCTACTGCGGTAACATAATGGCATCTTATGATGGAGACTGCTTCCTTGTTCCTGGACCAGTTAGAATGAATCAAGCATGTCTGGATGCGATGGCAACTCCAACTATAACTGCCCGAGGTTCAGAGTTTAGAGATGTGATGGCAGAACTAAATTCTGGCTTGAGATATGCATTCAATATTTCTCCTTCTAAACCAGAAAAAAAGAATCACTCATGGGCTGGAGAAGATGATTACAAAGTTGTTGTAGTTTCAGGTAGTGGAACTGCAGCCATGGAAATGGTAATTGCTAATCGATTCCGTTCTAATGACCTTGTGTTGGTACCGACAAATGGTAAATTTGGTGAACGTGTTGCCGAGATTTGCGCAAGATTTTGTAATGTAAAACATATCAAATATGAATGGGGTCGTGCCTTTGATTTATTCGAACTCGAACAACAATTAGAACGTAAGTGTTACGAGGCATTACTCATTTGTCACAATGAAACTAGTTCGGGAATTACTCAAGATGCTCCAGCAATTGCTGAGATGTGCCAACGACACAACACTCCATTTATTCTCGATGGAATTACTTCGATTGGGGGGTTACCTGTTCATCTTGAGCAATGGGGCGCTGAGGCAGCAGTAGTCGGTGCGCAAAAGTGTACAGCAGGACCTTCTGGTATTGCTGCAATTGCAATTAATTCACATTTTATCGAAAGAAGTAAAGCGATTAGAGAGCAAGGAGAATGTAGTCCGACTTATTATCTTGATTTGATTTCAGCACTAAAGAAAGGAGATGATGACCAAACTCCATGGACTCCAGCGATCAACTTGGCAATGGGCTGGGGTAAAGCGCTTAATACTCTAAAAGAAGAGACACTTGAAGCTCGGTGGAATCGATGTGAGATGCTTTCAAATGGTGTTCAAAATCTATTTTCACATATGGGATTTGAACTACTAGCCGATCCTTTTCAGCGCAGTAGTACAGTGACAGCAATAATGTATCCAGAAGGTGTAGATGACACTTGGCGAAGTGATCTTAAATCTAAGTATGATGCCCAAGTTATAGGTGCACAAGACCATCTCAAAGGTAAGATGTTTAGAGTAGGTTCAATGGGTGAAACTACAGTTGAAGAGATGGTTGAGGGATGTAAAAGAATGATATCGTGTTTCAAAGACCATGGCGTAGAATTACCTGAGGTCGATGTTGAATCCTTTTTTTGAGGTCTTAAAATGAACTATATTGTTTTAGGACGCTTTCAGCCCTTGCACAATGGACATGTATTACTTATCGAAAAAGCATTGGAAATGGCATCTGAAGATGATAAGGTCACTGTAGCGATAGGTTCTGCTTCATGCCAAATGGAGCCTCGCAATCCATGGACTGGTGATGAGAGAAAGGAAATGGTCAAGTCTTGGTCAAGCGCAGTTGATGTTGTTTTAATCGATGACATCAATGACCCACCCAATTGGGTAGAACATGCGACAAAATTCCATGGTGAAGGTACTTTGGTTACTTCTGATAAAGAAACAGCAGAACTCTATCGCTCATCTAGTTGGAAAGTTATTGAAATCGAACTAGAAAATCGAGAAAATTTTGAGGGGTGGAGGATTAGACAGACTATCAAAATGCTTTCGACAGTTGATGATTTTGATGCAGTTCGAGAAGTTCTATCTGCAACCCTTCCGACTGCGGTTATCGATTGGTTGATAGAGAAAGATGCTCTTTATCGACTTTCAACATTCCAAACTGGGGTATATGCTGGATAATTATTCAGAGGCTACTACAACTCTAGCAGCGATTAGAACTCTTTGTTTGTACATGTATCCAGCCTCTAAAACATCCACTACAGAGCCACTTGCGAAGTTTTCTGATGCAGGAATAGTCGTTATGGCTTCCATTTTTGCAGGATCGAATTGTTTACCTTTGGCTTCAATAGCAGTAACGCCTTCTCCTGATAACTCATGCCACATTTTGTTTCTAAGAAGCCTAATTCCTTGAGCTACAGGTGATTGGTCATCATCATCGATAGTAGATAAGGCTCTATCGACATCTGATAGAATAGTGAGCATTTTTCTGGCTAGACCCATGCCTCCATACTGAATTAATTCTGATTTTTCAGCCATCATTCTTTTGCGGACATTTTGAGTTTCTGCTTCTTTGTAAGCGATTTCTTTTTCTGCTTTTTCGGCTCTTTCAAGCGCTTCTTCAAGCGGGTCTAATTCTTCTTCAACCCCTACTTCCATAGTTTCGTCATTCTCATCTATAATCGGGACTTCATCATCGTTTTTCTCGATAATTTCATCGCCATCTTCAGGTGACTTGTCGTCAGACATTGATTGCCGGTCACATAACTATTGTTTGAACCCGTCGAAACTATGAATTCAAAATATCACGGATATTGAACTCTCCATGTCCCCATTTATTTGCGTCCATATGTTCCCTGCCAACAATACCGGTTAGGCCAGTTTCTCTTTTCCAGCGCGAGATGGTGTGAACCAATAATCGTGAAGTTCTATCATGGGCCTCATAAGTGGGGATAATCTTAGGGTCCTTTGCCTCGTCAAGAGTTTCTCCAAGTTCTTTTCTTCTATCCATCCAATCAAGGCATACTTTTTCAGAGAATTCTTCTTCAGGCATTCCGCCTAGTGATTCTATCATTTGCTGCCATGTCGTGTGAGAATAAAGGTCATCTCTATTTGCAATTTCTCGGTCTAATGCTACATCTAGGTAAAGATAGGTTCTTGCTTCCCATGATGTCCATTGGCCAGGACTTGCCCACTCCATGAGTTTTAGAAGACCTTCTGCTCCATTTTTGATTTTCTTGAGAGATGATTTAACATTCATTTCTTTTTCACTTTCAACAGAATCCATCCAATCAAGAATTTCTGCTTCACAATCGATATCGAATAGCCGATTCAATCTATCATCGGCATTAGGACGAGATTTCCTGAATTTTCCCTTTTCCATACCGGTGTATAATTCCCCCCATGTTAGGGATAGAAGGTCGTCCAAGCAGGATTGTTCCAATAATAGAACAACTGTTTCGATTCCCATGATTTAATCCAAATGGCCGAGTGCTTTGAGTTAATCGCACGAAAGAATTTACTATTTTTTGGTTTTCTTAGCGGGAGCATTGAAGAATGTTCATGATTTGGCCGCAGTTAGAGGGTTTTTTGTGGCGACAATCAAGGAGCAAATCGATTTGATTCGCGCCGAGATCGATAAGACTC
>MDSV01131568.1_pt1 | contig 12280 bp, 8 predicted proteins | sample 810851 | NCBI WGS metagenome assembly MDSV01 (sample SAMN05326640, study PRJNA326480) | marine metagenome | isolation source: seawater | place: Atlantic Ocean: North East | collected 2012
CGACACCGACGGGCCGAGCGCGGCGTACCCGCACGGTGCGCCGGGCGGCGGCTTCGGCGGCGGAGGCGGCGGAGGCGCGATGGGCGCGTTGGGCGCGATGGGCGCGATGGGCGCGATGGGCGCGATGGGCGCGATGGGCGCGATGGGCGGCGGTTCCGCGATGGGCGGTGGCGGCGGTCCCATGTTTTCGGGCGGGGGCGCTCCGCCCCCCCCGCCCGGACCGCCGCCGCCGGACCAGCCCATGGGCGGAGGCAACCCCGCGGGCGGCGCCGACCGACCGGTGGTCGGCCCCGAGGTTTTCGGCGGCGCGGCGGCGGGGCTGGACTGGGACGCGCTGGAGACGCTCGGTTTTTACCCGACGAGTTTCGGTTTGACGCGTCCCCGGCGCGCCTCGAAGGACGCCGAGCGACCCGGCGCGCCCGGCGCGGAAGGCGGGGATGACGACGACGTGATGGTCTTGGCGGGAGACGACGACCCGACGGACGCGCTCGCGCTCGGGTCCCCCCAGGAGGACGGGTCGGACGCGAACGCCGCGAACGAAAAAGACGTGGAAACGTCCGCCGCCGCGAAACCGGCGGAACCGGAGACTCGGCCCGACCCCGCCGGAGACTCGGCGGAGCCCGGGAAGGAAGAGACGCTTCCTTCCGAAGAGGAGGACGCAGTCCGCGGCGAGTTCGAGCTGGCGCCGCTCGACCCCGAACGCTTTAAAGCGGCGCCGCTCCCTTTGTTGATGCAGGGCATGCAGGTCCTGCAGATGCGGCACGTCAAGCTCGTGCAGGCGGTGGCCGCGGAGCCGGAGGATGAGGAAAAGGCGGCTTCGCTCCGCGCGCTCGCCGAGCTCGGCCAGGGGCGCATGCTTGAGCTGCGCGCGCGCGCGATGGAGATGCAGGAGGCTGTCGACAAGCGCCGCCGGGAAACGCTCCCGTTCGGCGGCGGCATCGGCGACCGCGCGTGCCACAACTGCGGCGAGCGCGGGCACTTCGCGCGCGACTGCCCCGCCGCGGGCGGCGACACGCGGAGCTGCCACACGTGCGGCGAGCGCGGCCACCTCGCGAAGGATTGTCCGCGGGGACCGGTGATCGGCGACCGCGCGTGCCACGTGTGCGGCGAGCGCGGGCACTTCGCGCGCGACTGCAAGCAGGCCACCTGCTTGAAGTGCGGCAAGACAGGGCACAAGCAGTTCGAGTGCCCCGAGAACGTGTGCTTCAAGTGCGGCAAGAGCGGGCACTTCGCCAAGGACTGCGTCAACCCGCCGGCGGCGCGCGGCCCGCCCCCGTCGCGGAGAGACGCGGAGTTCGCGAGAGACTCGCCGAGGGACGAGCGGGAGGGTCCCGGCCGGCCGCCGCGGGACGAGCGGGACCGCCCGGAGGGTTCCGGCGACCGCCGGCGCGTGGTCGTGCGCGTGCAGCGGGGGGGTAGGCGCGACGAGCGGGGCGGCGGCGGGGACGAGCGGGACCGCCGCAGCGGCCGCCGCGAGGACTCGCGCGACCGCCGCGGGTCGCGGGACGACGACGACCGGCGCGACCGCGACCGGCGCGACCGCGACCGCGACCGGTTCGACCGCGACCGCGACCGCGACCGCGACCGCGACCGCGACCGGCCGCGCAGCGGCGACAAACGGCGAGGGGAGAGGGACGGGGACCGCGACGGAGGCGGCGCCAAGCGATCCAGAAGGCGGTGAGGTTTCGAGTCGGAGAGAGACGCCGCGCTCGTCGACTTTAAAAAAAAGCCGCCGTGACGCGTACGACGCGTTTCGGAACGTCGTCGTCAGTACCCCTCGTTCCAGTCCACCACGTGCCGCAGCTCCCGCCCGTCCCTGTACCGCGCGAGGTTCGCCGCGAACACGCGCGCGACGTCCCGCGCGTCCGTCACCGCCGCGACGCGCGGCGTGACGGTCACGCGCGGGTGCGCCCAGAGCGGTGACGTCGCGGGCAGCGGCTCGGCGGCGTGCACGTCCAGGACGAAACGCGCGACGCCGCGCGGGTCGTCGGCGGCGGCTAAGATGGTGCGTTCGCACGCCGCGTGCGTCGCGCCGAACACGTCCCCGCGCCCGACGTTGATGCACACGGCGCCGTCCTTGCACCAGCTCGTCAGCGTTTGAACGTCGAGGAGTCCGACAGTGGCGGGCGTGGACGGCGTCAGATTCACCACGACGTCGCACCGCGAGAAAAACGCTCGCGCGTCGTCGCCCATCCCGTAGCACGCCGAGACGTATTCCGGAAGCGCGTCCTGCGACGGTTCCCACATCGCGCCTCCCGCCAGGCCGGTGCCGCTCCGGCGGCGACACGCCACCACCTGCGCGCCCATGTGCGCGAACACCTCGCCAACGCGCGCGCCGATCTCGCCGAAACCAAGGATCCCGACGACGAGGTCGCGCAGCGCGCGGCGTTTCCCGCTCGCGACGCCGGGATCGGCGCCGCAGCCCCAGACCGCGGCGCTTTGGTTCTCGCGGTCCCGCGCCATGTCGCGCTCGATCGCCAGCACGTGCATCACGCAGTACTCCGCCATGGCGTCCCCGAAGACGCCGCCGAGGCGCGTCAGCGCGTACTCGCGGTTCGCGCTGCGACGCACGATGGCGTCGACGCCGGCGAACGTGCTCTGCACCCACCGCAGCGCGCCCCGCGCGCACCTGTCCGCGCACCGCGCGAACGACGGGGGGTCCGCCACGATCACCTCGAAGCACATCAGGGTCTGGTTCGTGACCGTCGCGGGCGTGTGCTGGAAGAACTCCGCCTCGCGCGCGGGCACGACAGCTTTCAGAGCGTCGAGCACGCCCGGGACCTCGCTGAGCACCAGCACTTGCGTCGGCTTCGGCCTCGGCGCGTTCGCGATCTCGTCGTCCGGGTCGGGCACGGGCATCCCGGCGGGCGGGGGACGCGTGGGGGAAACGAGGAGGGGACCGCGCGTGCCCCGAAGCGGAGACTACGCGCGCGACGCGTCGAGCAGACGCGTTGAGCGGCGGTCGTCGCGTGCGGGGCGCGAGTGCTCGTCGTGCCGATCCGTGGGCGACGCCCATCAGAAGCGGGAGGCGATTTACAAAGGTGTCCACCTTAAAAAACGAAAACGCGTCGGACGCGGGGACGCGCGCGACGGTTCACCCGTCGTCGCGTTCGTACCCACACAGAGCGGCGCTCGTCGATCGTCGCGCCGCCTCGGCTCACCTGAACCACTCCGCTTTCGGGGTCACGACGTACGAGGTTTCCCACGTTTGGCTCCGTCGTCGGGCGCCAACTTCGCGCGCGGGCGCGGTCGCGTTCAAGACGCGTTCCTCCCACCACGCGCGTCCAAACGCTCCGCCGGCCGTCTCGGAGTACTTGTCCTCGTAGTGCCTGTTGCGCCTCAAGTGCGTGAGCCACACGTCCCGCGCGTCTCGCGAGAGGCGGATCTCGCCGATCGCGCCGGCGTTCTCGGCCAAAGGCTTCGTCAGCAGACGCTTGTGCGCGTTGGTTCCGGCGTCGCCGAAAGTAAACGCCACCTCGAACACGCACCGCGCCGAGCCGGGTAAGAGCGTCGGCGCGCGCGCGTCGCGCGTCTCGTCCTCCTCTCGTCGCGCGCCGCCGTCGTCGGCGCCGCGCGCCATCAGCGCCTTCGCGGCTTCGCACACGACCACGAGCTCGTGCGAATCGATCGGATGCGAGTCGGATATCAGTCTCCACAACGCGACGCGCTCGTCGAACAGGCGCGCCGCCTCGGCGACGGATCGGCGAAACGCGACGCCGACGGAGACGCCGTCTTCGCCCTCGACGCGTTCGTGGTGCTCGTGCGGGAAAAACACGCGCGAGTCCCCGCGCGCGGCGACGTGCAGGAAGATGGGGCTTTGTCTCGTCGGCCACCGAGACAAAGCCTCCACCACAACCGGTCCCCCCGTCTCATCCGGTTCGTCCCCGCGGCGATTCGGACCGAATGCGCCATCGGGTGAACGTCTGAGTTCCTTGTTCATCTTCGTGCAGAGCTTCTTGACCCGACCCGCGGTGGCCCACGCGGCCATCTCGGGGTCGTTCTCGGCGATGGCGTCGTGCACGTCGCGCGCGCTCGGGTCGGGCAGGCACCGTCGCAGGTTCGCCACCACGCCGCGCAGCGTCTCCGCCTGCGCGTCAGACATCGCAGGGGGCGCGTCGGCGGAAGGGTCCTCCGCCATCGACAGCGGCGCGGACGCCCGCGGGCGAACCGAAGCGGCGCGGGGGCGGGAGGCGCGGGGCGAGCGCGATCGTGTTCGCGGTCGATGCGCGTGCTCTTGGGGTTTGCGCCCCGGGCACCTGCCGTGCGGACGCGTCTATGGGGACGACACGGTCGCGCGAGGCGCTACCGCCGACGATGGTGCGTGCTACCTATTCCGACAACGAGGTTCTTTTTGACGAGAGTGTGAGACTCGAGTGGACAAAAAAGACAGGCTACCGTAGGCACGCGCGCCAGCCGCCGATCGTCCCGCTCCGCGATCGCGTCCGGGGGCGTACACGCGCACTGGGAACGCCCCAGAGCGCTCGAGACGTTCGTTTCCCGCTGCGCGACGTCGCGGCGCGGCGCGGTGCCTCGTGCGCCCATCTTTTTCGGTGACGCTCTATTTTTTTAGGCGCCGGCTCTTCTCGCGCCCACGCGTGGATGCCCACGCGTCTCGCCGTCGGATCGTCGCGCAGTTTCGGGCTCGGCGCCCCTCCCGGTCGGGAGATGAGGCGCCTGCCGTCACGTCTGCGTCTCTCACCGCGGCGGTCGCGGGGCGCGGGCGGTTCGCGAAAGTGGGGGAGGGACCCCTTACCCAACCTTGCGTCCGCCCGACTTGAAGCCCTTGGGCGCGTACTGCTGCTGGGACTTCGTGCCCGTGCGTCAGGGCTTGATGAACTTCTTGGCGCCGAACTCGCCCTGCACGGCCGCCTTCTGAATGTGAACACGCGACTTGGTGTTCATGCCGTCCAGCATCTTGTGCTTCGCGCGGAGCTTATCCGCCGCGGACTCGCTCTCGCACCCGTCGGGCTCGGAGAAGAGGTCGTTCATCGTCACCTTGCGTCCGGCGCTCATGGTGGCGCGCGGTCTCCGCGGTCTCCGCGGGCGCGCCGGGCTCGGGCGGGCGCGCGCGTCGAGCCCGGGGAACGGCTGACTGGTCGGCCGGCGGCGCTGCGGAGGCGCCTCGGGTGTCGGCGCGCGGCTCGCGCGCTCGGACTGTGCGCGCGAGCGGCGGAGACGCGCCGAGTTTTCTTTTGGCGGCTCGGACGTCGGATCGGGTCGCTCGTCGCGGGGGGTCGCGCGCCTCTGAGTGTCGTTGTCCGGGGGATGAATCGACGCGCACCTCCAAATCGGCTCGCGGCTTCTGCGCACGTGGAATTTTGAGGTGCTCGGAGATTTCCCGAGCCGCGCGCGCGCTCGACGCTGTACAAATCACGAGACGCGAGCATATATACGATCATCGATAACAAGACTCGTCGCCACGACCATAGGCGGGTGTGGTCACGCGGGTACGGGCGTGACGCGACGAGAGCGCATGTGTATCCAGTCTCTCTCCGCGCGGGACGAGCGGAGACGCGCGTCAGAAAACGGGACGCGCAAAAAAGTCAACGGCGCGGCGACGCGCGTCGCGAAAAGGCGCGCGCGATGAAACGGTCGCGGCGGCCGTTCGCGACGCGCCCACCTCGATCGCGTCGGAACGAAACGTTCGATCCAGGCGCGAAAAGCGCGTTTACGTTCACGCGAACACGGCGGCGGCGGCGAGCGCGGCGGCGGTGGCGAGCGCGGAGGCGGCGGTGAAGGAGGCACCGGAGCCGACGGTCTCCTCAGCCTCAGCCTCGTACGCGGCCGCCTCGACGTTCGCGTCGCCGGCGGCGGTGGCGGAGGTCTTGAACGTCGCGAGCTCGGTGGTGTCCAAGGATTCGATGGTCTCCATCTCCACCAACGGGTTCTCGTCGGTGGCGGCGACGTTGTCGGCGCCGACCGCCGTCTCGAGCTGGGTCACGGCGGCGGCGGCAGCCTCGGCGTCAACCTTCGTGGGGTCGATGATGATCTCGGTGGAATAGTCCGCGAGCAGCGCGCGGCGGCGCGCGGCGGTGGCGGTGCACGCCGCGTTCTCGGCGGTGAGGCCCGCGTCGGAGAGCCCGTCGGCGCACGCCGCCTCGTCGGAGGCGGCGTCGATGGTGGCGACAACCTTCTTCACCTCCAAGCCCGCGATCGCGGCGGCGGCGAGAAGCTTCGCCTTGGCCTCCTCCTCGTCGGTCAGGTCGCCGGACGCCGAGATGAGGGTTTCGAGTTTTGACTCCGCTGCCTCGGTCGCTTCCTCCGCAGCCTCAACCTTGGCGTCCGCAGCCGCTGCCAGCGCCGTCGGCGACGACTCGTCGGTGACGCCGGCCCATTCGTAAATCTCGGCGATGGTCTTTTCCTCGCCGCTCTGGAACTCGTAGTAGTCGACCAAGGTGTCGGTGAGGGAGCCCTGGCACTTGTTGTTCACAATCAGCATGGCCGCGGGGCCAGACGCGTAGCACGTCGCATCAGCGCCTGCATCGGCGTAGTCAGACACGCCCCACTCGCAGCCGCTGATCGCGGTGCACGCCGCCTCGGTCGTTTCAAAGGGGCAGGTGAAGCCCGCGGCAAACGCGTAGCCGAGGAACCCCTTGATGAAGGGGTCGGCGCCGTCCGCGATGAGCAGCGACTGCGCCTTCGCGGGCGAGACGAAGCACGTGAGCCCGTCATCCTGCAGGAGCTTGCGGAACTTTTTGCGACCGTCGTCGTAGTCGCCGCCACCCAAAACTAACATGCCGTAGGCGCACGAGCCGGAGCATTCGTCCTCGTCGAACTGGGAGCAAATCTCAGCCTGCGGAGTGAGCGCCGCGGTGGCGTTCATCATCGAGTACGTCATGGGCATTTCGAACGCGTCGGTAGTGGAGCACTCTTCCTCGCCGGTGTCGTCGTAGTCAGGCGCGCCCCACTCGCAGCGAGTGTCCGCGTTGCAGGCAGCTTCTTCCGTGATCATCTCGCACTGGAGCGTACCCTCGAAGATGCTGCACGCTTCAGCATCGGTGGGGTACGTGCCGGCGGCGGTCGCGGCACCCAGGAGGGCGATGGCGGCGGTGGAGCGGAGGATGGTCTTCATGGTGATGTGGGCGTTTGCCAGTCGAAGTGCCGGCGGCATCACGCCTTCGGAGGTGTTCTACAATTCGACAACTCTAGAACAAAACAACGGACCATTCGTGACCCTTGATCGCGATCCGCGTCGCTGATCGGCCCGCGAGATACTTTTCGCGACGGGTCCCCCGTCAAAACAACCAATTTTATGAGAATACTCAAGTCGGTCAAGTTTACCCGTAATTTTACACGTGCAAAGCTTTTGTGTGCTTGTCATGATGGTTTTGTGGGGATTTTTATGTCCGGCGGAACGCCGGCGCGTCTCGAGACGCGCGCGATGAAACGTCCGAGTTTTTTCACATCATCACAGGCACCGCCGTTTCAATCGTCGCGCGTCTCCGGCTGTCGCCACCAGCGCACGACGCGTTTGACCCCGAGCTTGCGTACGGCGACGCGCACCGGCGCGTCCTCGCCGTCGACGCGCCCGAGCCCGTCCGCGCTCGCGCCGAACCCGGCGCGGGGGAAATCCACGGACCCGCGAAGGCGCAGCGCGAGCGCGTCGCCGGGCTCGCCCTCCGACGCGCGACTCGCGGAGAAGGAGAGCGGGAAGTCCGGGAAATCGAACTCCAGCCCGTTGGTGGAGACGAACGCGCCGCGCGCTTCGGGGCGGACCAGACGCGCGGTCACCGAGACGCCTCGAGAGAGGCGTCTCGGCCCCGAAACGCCGCGGTCGTCCCCGAGAAAAGACAACGGCGCCGTCGCCTCGACGCGGACGCACACGCCGCGCGGCGATTTACCTCTCGGGTCCGGGTCGGTCTTTTTCGCGTTCTCGTCTCGCGGCGGGCTTCCCGGGAGCGCCTTCGTTTCGGTCCGCGCCAGTCGCCTCGCTTCGCGTCCGCGGCCGAGCGCGCACAGTACGCCGAGGGGTCCCTCGAGCGGCACGACCGCGCCGACGACGAGTTCGGGACGCGGGATGAACCGCACCGTCACTCGCGGCGCCGCGTCGTTTGACGAAAGACGCGCCTTCAACCGGCACTCCGGCCGGACCGCGTGTCTCGCGCGACTTCGCCACCCGCGCGACTCGGACGAGACGCCACCGGGAACGAGCTCCAACCCGAACCCGAAATCCAGACGGGCCTTGGTTTTTCCCTCTCCTCGCACGCGCGTGGGCGCGCGTGATGCCTCCCCGTCGTCGGAACGTTCGTCGGCGTTTTTCGCGCCGTCGCGAAACAACCCGCCTCGCCACTTCTGGGTCGCCTTCACCCTCAGACGCTCGACGGAGAAGACGCGGTTCGTCTCGAACGCGCGGCGCGAGTCCGCAACGCCCCAGCCTTTGTAGTCCGTGTCCATCTCACGCCTCCTGCCGAACGACGGGCGGATCACGTCCAGGCGCAGGGTGGTGGACGACCCGTGGACGACCGCGCCGAACAGCCCGCGAGGCGTCCACCGATGCGACGAGCGCGGCGAGGGCGTGACGAGCGACGGGGGTCTCGGGTCCGGTCGCGACGGGGGCTCGGCGCGCGGCTGGTTGACCGGCGAAGGCGGCGCGGGAGGTGGCGAGGGTGCGACCGGCGCGGCATCCGCGTCGGCCATCGTTCGAGGTGGAAGGACCAGAGTGCCGCCGGGGTGCGTCTGTCGCACTGTCCACTGTCGGCATCGGAGAAACAACAAGGTCAGGAGCGACGAAAAAGAAGCTTTCCACCCTCTTCGTGACACTCCCGCATAGCGCGCGATCGCCCGAGATCCCGTCTCCGCGATGGAGAAAGTCACGTTCGGGGATACCCTCCCCGGCTACGTGTGCGGTGACCCCACGCACCCGGGGGTGGTCGTCGTGCAGGAATGGTGGGGGGTGACGGAGACGATCCAGGAGCACGCGCTTCGGATCTCCCAGGAGGGCTATCGCGTGTTGGTCCCCGACCTTTACAAGGGCGCGCTCGGGGTGAACGTGGAAGAGGCGCACCACCTCATGTCCAACCTCGACTGGGACGCCGCCACAGGTACGACGAGAGAAGCGAACGTGCGATCGCGACGACGCGAGACGAGAGCCTCGATTCGTCGGCGACGAGAGCGTTCGCGCGCGAAGACAAAACTAACAACGCGCGCCCTCACTCGAAACCTCTCCGACCCCAAAAACGCGACCACCCCGACGACCGCCGCGGATCGCGACCGACGTTCTCAGTCGAGATATCCGCCGCGGTGTCCCACCTGCGCTCCACCGGCTCGGCGACGATAGGCATCGTCGGCTTCTGCATGGGCGGCGCGTTATCGCTGATCGCCGCGAAAGCGTGCGACGTCGACTGCGCGTGCGCGTTTTACGGCGCGCCCGACTTTGAAAAGTGCGATCCGGCGTCAATCGCGGTGCCCGTGCTCGGACACTTCGGCGCGCTCGACGCGTTGGAGGGCTTCTCCGACCCGAAGACCGCACGACGGTTGGCGGACGCCTTGAAGAAGAGCCAGCGCGCCGAAGACTCCGCGGTGCACGTGTACGAGCGCGTCGGGCACGCGTTCGCGAACGAGTCGCCCGCACCGTTTGTCAGTTTCGAGGCGCGGAAAGAGGCGCAGGGTTTCCCGGGGTTCGACGCCGAAGCCGCCGCGACAGCGTGGGCGCGCACGTTCGCGTTTTTCGAGAACCACCTCAAGAATGCCGCGTAGAACCAGTGCCAATCGCGCGAGAGATGGGAAGAACAGAGACGATAGGAAGAACAGAGACGTTTCGCGACGCGTCAGAAACGATCGGCGCGCGGATGCGCGATGGATGTGAGACAATCACGCGACTGTTCTCCGCGCCGCCCGCTCGCTCGCCTCGCGCCGCGACGTGTGCAATGCCCTAGGACTAAAAGGCACGCGCGGCGGCGAGGCGATTCGCCAGACGACGTCTCTTCCGTCTTCGCCCGACGCTCCCCGCGCGACGTTTTCGAGACGGAAAAGCTCGAAGCTCACTTTTTCGCGTACGAGAGCGTCATGCTGTGCGTGGGGTTGATTTTGAACCCCTGCAGTCCGGAGAGCGCCACGGCGCTGCGCGTGTCCGAGTCGAACTCGACGAAAGCGATGCCCGGCTTCGCCTCGACCATGCGCACCTCCGTGAACCCGGGGAACTGCTGGAACAGCATCGAGAGCATCGACGCGGTCGTCGCCTCTGCGCGCGTCGCGTTCGCCGTCGGAGGAAAAAAGAACAAAAAACGCGCGACGCGTGTACGGCGAAGCGACACCGCGACACCACGTAAAGGAACGAGAGGGATGAGCGCGAAAACGTGTTAGCCAGCAGAAGACATTCCGTCGGGCGAGGCGCGGACCGACGCGCGGTTCCGATCGCGGCGTGCGCGCCCGGAAACGGCGAAACGGTCGAAAACGCGCGCGCGCCATCCTCAATTCTCGTTTGGGTTTCTCGTCACCCGCGCGCGTCCGACAGTTTTATCGGTTGAGTCGAGGGAATCATCGGACGGCGCGGCGAACGTCGCGCGCGCGCGCAGAGCCGGTCGCGAGGCGTTTCGCGTCGGCGCTCTTCGCGGCGAGTGAGAAGAAAATCGCGAAGGACGTACCCGGCAACCCCTGCACGAACAGAATCGCGTTCGGCGGCGCGGATGCGTCCGCTCCGGCGGCTCCCTCCGCCCCCGCGCCGCCTTCCCTCCCGTTCGCTTTCTTCGCGACTTGGCTCTGCTTTTCCCGCGCCTGGGATTCCGCCTTACGCTTCTGCCGCACCGCGGGGTCCCGCGCGGCCGGGTCGAACGTGCCCTCCGCCTTGGCGGTGGCGTCTGATTTGCTCCGCGCATACGAAACGCGCATCGGTTTATCGTAAAACGGAAACTCGTTCATGTGCTTCACGGCGTTGGTCGCCGCGGTGACGGTGTCGAACACCACCCAGGCTTGCCCCCGCAGCTTGTACGTCTTCGCGCAGTTAATGTCAATCACCTTGCCAAACTGCGCGAACGCTGCGCTCAGCGACTTTTTGAGCTCTGTTTTGGGACGTTTCGAGGGGAAAGGGACTCGAGCGTTCAGAAAAGATGCCGAATCCGCGAAGCGGGTCGGACGCACCGACGTCTCGCGGTCGTCGACGGTGGGGCGGCGGAAGGACGGGAGAAACTGGCGATGACGCGTGGGAGCGGTCCCCGCGTGGCACGACGCGACGTCTTGTGGGTCACGGCGCACTCGCGCGCGTCCGGGACCGGGCGCACGGGGAAGGCCTCGCGCGTCCCCCGACCGTCACCCGGAACTTAGGGTTCGTCCGCGACGAGATGGGGCGAAAAACGGGCGGGAACGCTGGCGCCAGCGCGTCGGGCGCGCGATCGCGAGACCCACCATCCTTCTTGATCTTCTCGTTGATGTTGTTTACATATATCGTGGCGCACGGGGGAATATCACCCATGGCGGAGACTGGCGTCGACCACCGCGTGCGCGACGATGTCTGGCCGGAACGCGGAAACTCGCTTCGGCTCGTCGTCGACGTGGTTCTGTTTGACCTCGCATTGCGCCTAAAATCTATCTACTTCGACACGCGCGAGGACCGCCCCTCGACAATGCACTCGACGCGCCCCTGCGCGCTGGGCGCCGCGCAGCGCCTCGGCGCGGGCGTCTCCTCCCTCCGCGCGCGCGCGCCGCCTCGCGTTTCTTCGTTCGGCGGCCGACGCCCCCCGTCGACGGAGGCGCGCCTGCGCCCCGGCCGCCAGGGCGTGCGGTCGGACGGGTACGACGACTGGTACGGACACGGCGATGACGCGAGGTCCGGCGGTCTCGACGCGGCGATGGATGCGCGCGAGGACCGGCGCTGGCGCGAGGCGTACGCCTCGCGCGTCGAGGCGAAGAAGAAGCGATGGGACGCGTGGGATGCGCTGGCGGAGGAAGAACACGCTCGGCGCGAGTCGGCGGCGCGCCGCCGCGCGCGCGAGAAGGCGCGGACGAGCGGCTGGACGCCTGAGAAGAGACGTCTGAAACTCGACGCGTACCGAGATCTGAGCCGCGCGGCGGACGAGGCGTACGGCGGGAAGGTGAGGCGAAGGCGAGACTCGAGGGAACGGATCCGGAGCCGGGCGGACCCGGCGGATCTGAAAAGTCGCGACGTCGCGGATCGCGGCGCGTCGGCGCCCTACGCCCGAAGGGACGCGAACGGGCGGGAGACGCTCACGACGGGGGCCGCGCTGGACTGGCTGTTCACGCCCCTGACGCGCGCCGCGCGCGGCGTCGACGAGTGGCTCAACGAGGACATACGCGTCACGCGAGGCCGCGGGTACGCGCCGCCTTC
>MDSV01143101.1_pt1 | contig 12280 bp, 14 predicted proteins | sample 810851 | NCBI WGS metagenome assembly MDSV01 (sample SAMN05326640, study PRJNA326480) | marine metagenome | isolation source: seawater | place: Atlantic Ocean: North East | collected 2012
AACAATAATAGTGCCTGAAATAATTGGATTTATTATATAATCTAAAGATACACTGCCCATTATTACAATTATGGGATTACCTCCTGCTGGAGGATGAGTTATATTTAAAAGAATCATTAATGTTACACCCACTCCAACTGCCATAGGCAAATTAATATATAAAGGCAAAGGAATAAAATATAGAACAAATGCTCCAACCAAGGATGTTATTAAATGACCAAAAAAAATATTTTTTGGTTGAGCAAATGGACTTTCGGGATATCCATAGAGTAAAACCATAGTAGAGCCGAAAGAAGCTATTAAGAAAATTCCAAATTCTGTTTTATATGTAAGAAAAGTTAATACACCAATTGTAATTGCAGAAAAAAATCCAGCTAACAAAGCCTTTATAAGATGAGCATTATTCATTTTTTAATTTTAATGCTTTTGAAACTGCTTTAAAAGGTAATAACAAACATTCTTTTCTAGCGATATTTTTTTTATCACAAATTTGTCTAAAAACATTCCATTCTTTAGGAATGTTTGCAAAATTATCTTTAAAAAAGTTTTCAATTGTATTTGATAAATTTTTTATACTTTCTACAGATTTATTAATTGAAGTACTTGATAAAAGACTTGCAGATGCCTGGCAATACACACATGATTTACACTGATAACCAAAGTCTATAATTTTATTTTCTTTAACTTTTAAGCTTATTTCCATTTCATCTCCACAAATAGGGTTTTTCTCTACCGCTTTATGGGTGTGATCTTTAATTATTTTATTATTTTCAGTATTTGAAGCAATTTGTAAAATTTCTAAATCCATTTTAAATTCTTTAAATAAACAATTAATGTTTTATATTTCTTTTGATGACTGAAAACAACATTCTAGGCATAATCTTAGCAGGGGGCAAATCTAGCAGATTTGGTAAAGATAAATCTACTGTAAAATTAGGCAGTAAAACTTTATTAGACCACACTATAAGTAAGATAGAAAATGAATTTGATGAAATATTAGTGATTTCAAATAATGAAGAATACAGTTTTAAAAACAAGAAAATTCATACCGTAAAAGATTGTTTAGAAGGACAGCTTGGACCATTAGTCGGAATTCTTACAGCGATGAAATGGGTTAAAAAAAATAATAAAAATTATAAATGGATAGCTTCATTTCCATGTGACACACCCTTTTTTGATATTAAATTGATAAGTGAGTTAAAAACAAAAATTCAAGAAACATCAAAAAAACTTATCTTTTTAAATAGTAATAAAAAAAGACATAATATATTTGGTTTATGGTCTATAGAATTGATGAAAACTTTAGAACATGATTTAATTAAAAAAAATTTTAGAAAAGTGGAAGATTGGGCTAATAAGATTGGAACAAATATAATTTATATAGAGAATAAAAAATTTGATCAATTTTTTAATATAAATACAAAAGAAGACTTTGAAGAAGCAAAAAAAATATTAAAAGAATATAAATATGATTAGTTATAAAATAGCACTAAGTAAATTGTCTAAATCTAAGATTAAAATAGGAAATGAAAAAATTTATTCATTTAAATCTTTAAATAGAGTTTGTGCTACAAATATTTATTCTCCAGTAAATTATCCTTCTAGCAACAATACAGCATTTGATGGTTATGCAGTTAATTCTAAAGAAACAATAGGTATTAATTTTAAAAGATTTAAAAGATTTAAAATTTTAAAAACCCTAGCTGCTGGAGATAATCCTAAAATTAAAAAAATTAAAAAATATCAAACAATAGAAGTTACTACTGGTGCTTTGATTAATAAACCTTTTGATACAGTAATCCCTATTGAAAATATTATATTTCATCCTAGTAAAAAAAATAAGAAATATATTTTAATAAATAAGAGAATAAAAAAAAATCAATATATAAGATATTGTGGTTCTGATTTTAAAAAAAAAGAATTAATCATATCTAAAGGCAAAATTATTGAACCTTCACATATTTTAGCTTTTAAAAGTTTAGGTATTGAAAAAATTTTAGTTAAAAAAAAACCAAATGTACTATTTTTTTCAACGGGTAATGAAATTACAGAAAAAAAAAATATTAAAGATTGGAAAGTAAGAAATTCTAATAGTTATTACATAAAATCTTTATCAAATAACTTTTTAATTAATTATAAAGATGGAGGTATTTTAAGAGATAAAGACTCTAAAATTTTTGAAAAGATATTAAAAAAAAACTTCTTAACAAAAATTGATATAATAATTACTTGTGGGGCAGTTTCAGCAGGTAAATTTGATTTTGTACCAAATGTTCTAAAAAAATTTAAGTTATCAAATTTTTTTAAAGATGTTGCAATTAGACCAGGTAAACCAGTAATGTTTTCCAAATTTAAAAATAAAGAAAAAGCTTTTTTTGGTTTACCAGGAAATCCTATTTCTACAGCAGCTTGCTTTAGATTTTTTATTTATCCATATATTTCAAATATATTAGGAATAAAAAAAGAAAAATATTTTAAGGCTCGTTTAAAAAATAACTTTAAAAAGAAAAAAAACTTCACCAGATTCCTTAAAGCAAAACTTGCCTCAACTTCAGATGGAAAGTTAGAAATTGAAGTTTTAAAAGGACAAGAGTCTTTTAGGATAAAATCCTTCGTCAAATCAAACGTATGGGCAGTTTTTAGATCAGGGCAATCAACTTTTAGAAAAGGGCAACTTATAGAATGTCATTTAGCTGCTGGACCCAACAAAGATTTACTTTAATAAAATATGATTATTTGTATTGTAGTGAACATAATTTCACATTAAATAGCTCAAATGATCGAGTTAAAGAACGAAAAGATAGCAATCCCAGTCGTCCTAGTAGCTGGATTGCTTTGGTCTTTTGGTCCATTAGTCGTAAGATATATGGACGAGCCTAATCTAGTTCCATGGCAATATTTACTTACAAGAGGCATTACGATTTTTATTATTTTAAATATTTATTTATTTTTTGAAGAAGGAATAAATTTTTATAAAAATTATTTTAAAATAGGTATATCCGGATTAATAGGGGGAGCTGGTTTAGGAATTGCCATGATAACTTTTATCTGGTCAATAACTAATACAAGTGCAGCAATTACATTACTATGTTTAGCTGGAATGCCATTTATCACAGCTTTATTAGGTTTTCTATTTTTAAAAGAAAAAATTTCATTTAATGTATGGATTGCAATTTTTATTGCCTGTATTGGAATAATTATAATGGCCTTAGGCACCACCGATAATAAGGGATCAATTATAGGCTTATTTTTTGGTATATTATCTGCAACTGGTTTTTCTGTATTTTCTGTGTCTTTGAGGTGGCGTAAAGAAACACCAAAATTTACTACAGTTGCTTTTGCAGGAATCTTCTGTGCAATTGTATCTTCAATAATTTTATTATCTAATGGTAGTAGTCTAATCTCTTCAAGTCATAATGAAGGATTGTTTGCTATTCATGGCACATTAGTTTGTTTAGGATTGATTCTTTATTCAATTGGATCTAAAGCAATTCCTGCTGCTGAACTTACCTTGCTTTCACTTACAGAGGTGATTGGTGGAATTTTTTGGGTTTGGTTACCTTTACTTGGAATAAATGAAGTACCTACCAACAATACTATAATCGGTGGTTTTTTGATATTTATGTCATTAATTTATTATAGCTTAACAATTAAAACAAATAGAAGATTTATAGCTTTAAATTAAATCAAAATTAAAACTAAATGAGCACACAAAAAGTAATAGTTAATAGTTGGAACGAATGGGATCCTTTAAAACATGTAATTGTTGGAAAGGCTGATGGTTGTTGTATTCCAGCACCAGAGCCAGCTCTAGATGCAAAAGTACCGGAAGATTCTGATATGAAAGGTCAATATGGCCCTAGAACAAAAGATACAGTTGATAAAGCAAATGAGCTTTTAGATAATTTTTCAAACATGCTACAAAAAAGAGGAATAAAAGTAGATAGACCTAATCCAATCGATTTTAATCAAGAAGTATCAACTCCAGACTGGAAAACCAAGAGCATGTTTGGATGTATGCCTGCTAGAGACGTTATTCTAACAGTTGGCAATGAAATGTTAGAAGCAACAATGAGTTATAGATGTAGATGGTTTGAATATTTAAACTATAGGCCTTTAATCCAAAAATACTATAATTCAGATCCAAATATGAAACATGAGTCTGCTCCAAAACCAAGACTTACTGATGCTGATTATAGAAAAGATTATCTTTCAGATAAGATCGGAGACCAAAAAAGACTCGAGTGGACTGAAAAAAAATTTTTTGTAACAACAGAGGAAGAACCTCTTTTTGATGCTGCTGATATTTTAAGATTTGGCAAAGACTTAATTGTTCAACATGGTTTTACAACAAATTTAAAAGGTATAGATTGGCTAAGAAGACATTATAAAAACCATAGAGTTCATGCAGTAAATTTTCCAGGAGATCCTTACCCAATTCATATAGATGCAACTTTTACTCCTATTAAACCAGGTTTAATAATAAATAATCCCCAGAGAAGATTACCAAAAGAACAAAGAAAACTTTTTGAAGATAATGACTGGAAAATAATTGACTCAGCTCAACCTGCACATAATTCTCCACCGCCATTATGTTATTCTTCAGTTTGGTTATCAATGAATATTTTGGTTTTAGATCCAAAAACTGTATGTGTGGAAAAGAGCGAGGTTTATCAAGCTGAACAATTAGATAAGTTAGGTATGGAAGTTTTACCCGTAGATCTAAGAGATGCTTATGCATTTGGAGGTGGGTTACATTGTTGTACAGCAGACGTTTATAGAGAAGGAGATTGTAAAGATTATTTTCCAAAACAATAATTAGAATTAAAGCTTTTAAAAAATTAATTAGGATTTTCTTTAAGAAATTGAATATACTTTAAAACTTCATCAAATTTTTCATCTGGTATATCTTTATAACTCGCTTGAAATTTATCTTTTACACATAAAGCAACATGTGCATAGGGATTTCTTCCTTTTGGGTGATTTGGGTGGTCTGGCAGTTGTCCTTGTAAATAATCACCAGCTTCCTGAATAATTTTCCAGAGTTTACTTGTGTTTTCTTTGTTCATAACCTTTCTTTCTGATATATCTAAAAATATAGATATAAATATAAGATATATGACAGGAAATATTATTTCTATAAACTATTGTCCGGTAAAATCACTATCTTTTCAAAGTGTTGAGTCATGTAATATTAAGAAGGATTTAGGCATATCGATGGATAGAATTTTTGCGTTTTCAAGAAGCGTTGATCAAGAAAGTGCAAAATTGATGGAAAAGAATCCTCAACAAAGAAAATTAAATAATTTTTTAACATTAAAAAATACACCAGTTTTAAATAAATATAATTTTATCTATGAACAAAATAAATTAACTTTAAAACTTAATGATAAAGAAATAATTTCAATATCAATAGATAATAAAGATCAAAGATTATTACTTTCAAAAAAATTAATAGAATTAGAAAATATGATTAAAGATCCTATTTTTTTATTACAAAATGAAAAGTTTCCTTTTTATGACACTTCAAATTCAAATAAAATTTTTAATTCAATGTCTCTAATCAACATTAATAGTATTAAAGATTTTGAAAAAAAAATAAATCAAAAAGTTGAATTTCAAAGATTTAGAGGAAATTTTTATATTGATGGTATTGATGCCTGGGAAGAGAGAAATTGGATTGGCAAAACTATAAGCATCAATAACATTTCTTTTAAGGTCGAAAAAAATATACCTAGATGCGTTGCAATTAATCTAAAACCCAAAACAGATGATAATGGATTAAAATTACTCAATTTATTAAAGAAAACTTATAATCATTTTGATATGGGTATTTATTTAACTGCTTTAAATGACGGTGAAATAAAGGTAGGCAACAAGATAAACCTAAATCAATAATTTTAGTTTTTAATCAACTTGTGATTGAAATATTTCCTACTTTACAAAAAAATTCAATCCTGTTTTAATTATCAAAATAAACTTTAAATAGAGAGGGAAATAATGAGTAAGTTTTTTAAATCAATTTCAGTTTTACTTGTTCTTCTTTTTAGCATTTCATCTGTAAGTGCAAAAACTTTAACAGAGAGATTGGCTGATGGTCATAAATTAAGACTTGGTTTTGGAACAGCTGTACCATGGGCATATGCCGGTGATAATGGAGAAGCATTAGGCTTTGTTAATATGATTGCCCTAACAGTTTTAGAAGAAATGGGAATAACTGAGCATGAAACAAAAGTTTTTGAGTGGTCAGGATTAATTCCAGGAATTAATGCAGATCGTTCAGACATGATAACTGGTGGTATGTATATTTTGAAAAGTAGATGTGAGAACATTGATTTTTCAGATCCAATAGGGGTCTTCGGTGACGCTATGTTGGTACCTAAAGGGAATCCTAAAAATATAAATAACTACCAAGATGTAATTGATACAGGTGCTAAGCTTGTAACAGGGACAGGGTTTAACACTGTTGAAGCTGCCAAAAAATATGGTGTACCGGATAGCCAAATGCTTCTTGTAGAAGGAGAAGTAGGAATATTAGCAGCAATGAAAGCAGGAAGAGCCGATGTTGCAGTACAAACATTTTTTGGTGCAAAGGAACACGAGAAAAAAACTGGTGGTAAATTTGAAGTAACTGATCCTAAATTAATGCCTAAGGAAACTCTAAATGTAGTTGGTATTGGTTTCAGAAAGAGTGATGACAAATTTAGAGAAGCTTTTAATACTGCTTTAGCTAAAGTTATGGCGAATCCAGGAAAAATGTTAAAGAGAGCAGGGAAGTATGGTTATGATAAAGCTCAACTTCCGCCTCCAGATATGTCTACTGAGTGGGCTTGCTCAACTAAGTAGAAAAAATAATTTAGTTATTTAATCAGGCGATCAAATTAAGATCGCCTGATTTTTTTTAATTTTAATAAATGGTTATATAGTGAGTTATTTTGCATTCTTAGCTGAACATGGATCAACATTATTATTAGGAACAGTTACGACAATTAAGGTATTGGTCTGTTCAATTATTCTTTACGTAATTATTTCAATGATTTTTGGATTAATGCGTTTATCCAAGAATCCTTTTATACAAGGCTCAGCAACAGTTTATATAGAATTTTTTAGAGGTACATCTTTATTAGTCCAATTATTTTGGGCATACTATGTACTACCTTTTTTTGGAATTTCATTAGAAGCTTTTACTGCAGGAGTAGTTGCGCTAGGTTTAAACTTTGGTGCTTATGGAGCTGAAATAGTTAGAGGAGGTATATTAGCAGTTCCCAAAGGACAGTGGGAAGCTGCACATGCACTTAATTTTAGTCCAGCAAAAAGAATAAAAAGAATTATAATTCCACAAATATTTCCAATTATCTTACCACCAGCTGCAAATTTAACAGTAGAACTTTTAAAAGCAACTGCACTAGTAGCACTAGTTACTGTTGTCGATTTAACGTTTGAAGCAAAACAGATTAATTCAATTACATGGCTTTCAGCACAATGTTTTGGAACAGCATTATTAATTTATTATTTTATGGCCAGATTTGCACTAGTTCCCTTTTTAAGATGGTTAGAAGTTTTGGCAGCAAAAAAAGTTGGAAAAGGAAAGGCTTAATACTATGGAAATGGGTTTTAGATGGGATTTTGCTCTGGAAATTTTACCACAAATGTTATTAGCAACTTTGAATACAATAATTGCAGCTGGAGTAGGTTATGGGATTGCACTTGTAGTAGGTTTATTTTTTTTATTAGGTCAAAGAACTCCTTATAAAATTATAAATGTAATAAATCGAGAAGTAGTTGAATTTATTCGTTCAACTCCACTACTTATACAATTATTCTTTGTTTACTTTGTACTACCTCAATTTGGCATAACTCTCTCAGCTTGGCTTTGTGGAATGATCACTATTGGGCTGCATTTTGGAACTTATCTTTCTGAAGTTTATAGAGGTGCACTAGAAGGTGTCCCAAAAACTCAATGGGAGGCGTGCAGAGCACTAAATTTTTCTACTGTTTACACTTATAGAAAAATTGTTTTACCACAGGCTTTTCCTATAGCAATACCAGGAATGGGAAATTATTTAGTAGGAATTTTTAAAGATACTCCACTTTTATCAACAATAGGTGTTGCAGAACTGTTTCATGCTGCTACTGCTGTAGGTGGTTACAATTATAGATATTTGGAACCTTATACAATGGTTGGTATAATATTTTTAATTCTTTCTGTACCTGCTGCTATGTGGGTAAGAAGATTAGAAATGAAAGTTAATATTGCTCAAGGAAAAGTTAAGAAAGAACAATTATAGATTATGAAAGATAAAGATTCAAATGAAGTAATAGTAAAATTTGAAGATGTTACGAAACAATATGGGGATCTTGTTGTTTTAGACAAATTAAATTTGGAAATTAAAAAAAACGAAATGGTTTCAATTATTGGTCCTTCAGGTTCAGGAAAAACTACTGTTTTAAGAGTTCTAATGACATTGGAAAAAATTAATAGTGGTGTTATTCATTTAGATGGCGAAACTTTAACTCATATGAATTCCAAAGAAAAATTAATTGAGGCTGATGAGAAATATTTAAGAGAAAGACGTTCAAAAATTGGTATGGTGTTTCAACAATTTAATTTATTTCCTCATATGACTGCTCTCCAGAATTGTATAGAAGCTCCAATTGAAGTTCTTGGGATGAAAAAAGAAGAAGCTGAAGAAAGAGCACTTGAATTATTAGAACTTGTAGGCCTAACAGATAAAAAAGACCAGCACCCTTCAAGACTATCTGGTGGTCAACAACAGCGTGTTGCTATAGCAAGAGCTTTAGCAATGAGACCAAAGGTGATGCTTCTAGACGAAATTACATCTTCTTTAGATCCAGAAGTTGTAGGAGAGGTTTTGAATGTGATTAGATCTTTAAATAAAGAGCATAATCTCACTATGATCATGGTGACACATCAAATGGGTTTTGCTAGAGAAATATCTGATCGAGTATGTTTTTTTAATGAAGGTAAAATTTTTGAGCAAGGACCTCCCGAACAATTATTTGGCGATCCTAAAAATGAGAGAACAAAACAGTTTTTACATGCTGTTTTAGATGCTAATTAGAATTTGAACTTTCATTTTTTGTTGGTTCTTCTATTGGTTCTGTAGCAGGATTTAATTCCATTCCAACAGGAGTAATTGTTTGAGGTATAGCAGTAAATTGCGAGTCAGGGTTGTCTTCAGTATCTCTTATTTTCATTCTATAAAGACCAAAGACTCCAATTACACAATGAAAAAATATTAAAAAAATAAAATATCCATTTGATCCAACTAAATCCATAAACAATGAACATAAAAAAGGTCCACTGATAGCTCCTAATCCAAAAGCAAACTGTAACCCAGCTCCAGCTGCAACAAATTTTTCTTTTGGTATAAAGTCATTAGTATGTGCAAAAATTATGGCAAACATCGGCAAACTACAAAAAGCAAATAATATTATAGAAATATAAAACCAAAACTTATTAGTACCGTAAGCAGATAAATAATGCATACTTCCAGAAGCATAAATTGCACAAAGTGCAAAAAAAGCAGAAGCGAAAGTTGAATAAACAATTACTAATCTTCTGTCAAATTTATCAGACAGTTTACCAATAGGCCATTGAGATATGGCACCTGATATAGCTAATAAAAAAGTAACAACTGATATTTCAAAGATAGAAAACCTCATAGAAGCAGCGTAAACCGCAAGTAGAGAAAAAAGAGCTGATTGAACCGTTCCATAAAAAAGTGAACCAACCATTCCTAATGGTGAAGCCTGATATAATTCTTTTAATGACATTCCTTTTATTTTTTTGAACTTAGGTGCTTTTTTTTTAGTTAGCAATATTGGAACTAATGCCAAAGACATGAATAGAGAAACTAAAATAAATGGTTCAAAATTTTCAGGTTTACTAAAATTTAAAAAAAACATTCCAAGAGCCATGGAGCCATAGAGCACGATCATATAGATTGATAAAACGCTACCCCTATTTTTATTACTTGATCTATCATTAAGCCAACTTTCCGCTATTGTATAAATAGATACCATGCTAATTCCAGTAATCACTCTAAGAACAAACCAAGTGAATGGATTAACTATAATAGAGTGCATTAAAATTACTATTGAAGCTGCAGATGCAAAAGCTGCAAAAACCCTTATATGACCCACTCTTGAAATTAAATTTGGTATTATTTTTGCACCAACAAAATAACCAATAAAGTATCCAGATAACATAAAACCAGTCGACGACAAACTGAAATTTTCTTTAACAGCTCTTACACCAAGTAGTGATCCTTGAAAACCATGAGCTAACATTATTAGACTCATTCCAGTAAACAAAGCCCAAGAATTTTTGAGAATTTTATTCATAAAAATATATTAATTTTTGTCGTGTATTATCAAAAAAAGACTTAATTGTGACAAGTTTAAGCTTTTTTAAGTTTCAAGTATGAATGAATTGCAATTGTTGTAATTATAACCATACCACCCTGTAAGACCTCCATGCTTGGTTGCTCTTTAATTATAAACCATACCCAGATAGGTCCAATTACTGTTTCTAATAAAAAAAATAGATTAACTTCTTCTGCAGGTATAAATCTCGGTGCAATCGTCACCATAACGAATGGTATCGCAACACACATTATGCACATTAGAGGCACTATTATAATATCACTATTAACCAGAACAAAACTATCTACAAAGAAAAATGCAAAAATTGCAACACAAAGTTTTCCAATAACCGCAGAGGGAACAAGATCTCTATCTTTTGCAAATCTTGCCAGTACTGCATTACAGGCAAGCCCAAAAGCAGTTATTAAACCAAAAATATCTCCATAAAAATTACCCAATTCTATAGAATCGAAAAAAATATATGTAACAGCAAAAAGAGTAATAAAAATTGCAATCCAAGTTTTAAAATCTGGCATTTCTTTTAAAAAAATAGCTCCTAAAATAGCAGAAAGCATAGGAGCCATTGCAATCATGATTAATGTATTTGCAACATTTGTATTTTGAATAGAAATTATAAAGGTAATATTGCAAGCAGAAAAACTAAAAACATAGAAAATTCCAGGATAGCCTATGTTTAGTAATGCTTTAAAAAATTTTTTTTTGTAAAAGAGTAAAAGACCAATTAAAACTACAAAAAATGGAATTGCCCCCCTATAAAATAGTAAACCCCAAGTTTCAATATTGGATAATCTAATAAAAAGTGAATCTGGAGTAATGAACATTACTGCAATAAATGCAAGTAGCGATCCTTTTTGTTGAGAGTTTAAATTTTTCAAATTTTAAGACCTTTCCAAAATTTTTTAGCTAAATTAATTTTAGATAAGTCATAATAAGTTTTTAGTCCTGTAGGAGATGTAACATTTATATCGCCATTTAATTTTTCGTCAATGAAATCTATGCCAGCTATATAGATATCTTGTTTTTTTAAATTAATTCCAATTATATGGGATATTTTCTTTTCTTTTTTAGTTAACTTAGTCAATATTGGAATTGCTCCTTTACTCATATTACTTAAGAAAGAACCTTTTTTTGGTACTCTAGATATTGCACCACAAATTTTTCCATTTATTAAAAATACCCTTTTATCACCATTTTTTATCTTAGGTAAAAATTTTTGACACATTAAGTGACCATGTTTTTTAATTAATTTAGAGATAAACTTTTTTTTAAAATTATCTTTTATTAAGTGAATATCGTTCCCTCCAAAACCATGAATAGGCTTAATAATGATCTTTTTATATTTTTTATAAAACATTTCTATATTCAATAAATTTTTAGTAAAAATTGAAGGAGGCATATATTTTTGAAAAAAGGAGGAATATAGTTTTTCAGAAATATTTCTTATTGATTTAGGATTGTTAATAATTCTTACTTTTTTTGATATTTTCTCTAAAATAAGAGTTGTTGTAATATATTCTAAATTAAACGGGGGATCTTGTCTTATAAGAATGAATTTACAATTTACCAGATCAAGTTTTTGATATTTAATTATTTTAAAAAATTTTTTACTTCGATAATTAAATTTAATAAAGAATCCATTGGCTACAATACGATTGTTTATAATTGATAGATCTCTTGGTTCGTAATAAAATACTTTATATCTTTTATTTTGAGCTTCTGTTGCTAGAAATATAGTTGTATCAGTTAATGGATTTAATTTAATAGGATGATTTCCTTGAATAGCTATAATTTTATTTGTCATATAAATCGTTTAAATTTTCTTTTTTAGAAAATTTATCAATCATATGATCTGCATTTGTTATCTTATTAT
>MDSV01150457.1_pt1 | contig 12280 bp, 10 predicted proteins | sample 810851 | NCBI WGS metagenome assembly MDSV01 (sample SAMN05326640, study PRJNA326480) | marine metagenome | isolation source: seawater | place: Atlantic Ocean: North East | collected 2012
GTGCCCATACCGGTTGCCCATTCGACAAACATTCCCAGGAGGAATCCCAGACCGAGCAGCCACAGATCGCCTTGGCCTTCAGCGAAAATGACCGAGAAGGTTGCGAAAGCGTTTGCCTGAGGGGCCATCAACGAAATGTTTCCGTCAGCCAGTTGCTTGGAAAGGAAGATGGCCACACCTGCTCCAATAATAGCACCTGGAACGACACCCATGATATTCCCCTTGGAGATGTGATAGGGTCGGTTTCCGATGTAGAGGCTGTTCTTGTAATCACCAATCACGGTACCTGACATTGAGATGGCTGAGCCGAACACGGTCGTTCCAACAAGACCGAGCAAGACAGCATCTTGCGTGGTGAGTTCGAGCAAGTCTTGTGCGTTAAGGAACACACCTAGCAGCATCAGCAGGACAATGAATGAGGTGCCTGAAACGGGTTCAATTCCTGTCTCGCCCATCACACGCACGGCAATGGCGCCAAGCAAGAATGTGGTCATGATCAGAACGGTGGCGAACACCAGCGAAGCAAGCAGAGAAAATCCACCAACTGTGAAAATAATCAGCATTGCAGCAAAGGTCACGCCCATGAAGATTGGAATGTGCTTTAGGGGCCATTCATACCAACCTTTGCCCTCCATGTATTCTTGGCTGCCTTCGCCCTTGAAGGCCGTACCAATATCCCCAAAGATGTTCAGGAAAGTTTTGTACATCTTAGCAAGACCAAACATACCGCCTCCAACAATTGAACCGATTGCAATGGTTCGAACGGATTTGGAAAAAGCGATCATCTGTAATGCTGCGCCGTCCCCGTCAGCATAGGATTGTATGGGGACATTTGATTGAGACATGGCGTCATAGATTGGGAAGTTGAACCAAACGACGAGGGGGACGAGGAAGAACCAGCCGACAAGTGTACCAAGATTTACCAAAAACGCGACGCGCGTTTTCATGAACCACCCGATAGCGAACATCGAAGGCGTGAGCGCAATGCCGACGTAGGTGTAGGCAAAGGGATTCCAAGCTGAGGATTCGGACCAGTAGGTATAGCCCAATGAAACACCATCGGCGTCGATACCAGAGGGTTGGTGGATTTTACCGCTCGAATAAAATGAAGCGAGACCGTAATCCCCGATTCGAAGTGTTTCGGCGAGGAAATCGAGCAGGGCCAATTTTCGATCGTTGGCCCAAATCAATGGGTATTCGACCAAAAACAAACCGAACATGGTGATGCTGGTCCAGACACCGATCGTTTTGAGCGATGCACGGGCGTGTTCAACCGCTCCCGTGTTGACGTCAGAAGCGATATCAAGCATTTTGAGCGTAGCCTCAAAACCAGGCAGTGGTAGAGGATCTTCAACCAGCCATACACGCCTAAAGATAATGAAATACATAATGCCGAGGAAACCAGCAAACATACTTGCCACAATACCGACAAAGGCTAAATTGAACGTATCAGCATTCGAAATCAGTGGTCCTGTGGCCAGTTCATACCTCGCATCGGAAGCGAGAAGGAAGATGGCTGGGAACGTGAAGATGAACCCTGTGGATGCGTGGGTTGCACCGGTCGTAGCAGAGGTGGCAATGTTGACTTCCGAAGGCGACCATTTGAGGGCCATACCCAACAGGTAGGCAATATACCAAGCAGCAGAGATCGCCAGTCCAAGTTTGAGCCCGATGTAAGCGGTCACGCCAGAAAAGACGGCACCAATCGCAATACCATAGAGCACTTTGGGGGTGTTCCAGTGCGACACTTCGAACGACTCTTCGAGGTTCTTTTCCTCGAGGTACTGTTCCAAAACGCCCGTGTTGAGGTTGTTGTACATGTCATCGTCCAACCACGTGAGGGTTCCCTTCTCAATTGCCTTGAGACCTTGTGGGGTAACCGGTTGGCGGTATGCTGATTTTTCGACACCCATATGAGGACACATCCAGCGTACGCAGTGCGCACAGCCGACCCTAGCCGTAGGCACTTCAAGACCATTGCTGTTCAATGGAAGCGTGAAACGATGAACTCAAGCGCTTGTCAATCCCTCAACGTGAGGAGGAATCTTTGATTTTTACAGCAGGAATTCCTGCCCAAACTTCGCCTGCTGGAATCACCTTGTACTTTGGAACCACTGCTCGTGAAGCAACCACTGCGCCCTCGCCAATCTGGACACCTGGTTGTATCATGACCCCGGTACCAATGAGGGCGTTGTCACCAATGGAAATGGGGCTGAAGACCAATTCCCCTCGTTCAACAAGATGGCCGTTGATGACTGCAGCACCACCGATGACGACATTTTTCCCAATCGTGGTCAAATTTGGATCGTTAACGCAGACTGAATTTATTTGAGCCGTTCCATCGACCCGTGCACCGCAAGCCCGGTAGTAGAGGTTGGCGAGGAAGGAGGGAACGAAGTGTTGCAACACGGGACGAGTGCATCGAGCGATTTGACCGCAGAAGGCCCAACGAACGGTGGTGAAGGATTGAAGCGGTACGATGGTGTGTTCTTTGATTCTGATGTGGAAGAGAAACTGCAACGCGGCTGAAAAAGCGAGCAGCACCAGCATGTACACAACGGCAGCACTTGAAAGCGCCAGGGCAGTGTAAGTTGCATCAAGCCATTGATGGTCTGAGGCAAACACCTCGGTCACCCATTGAAAGAACATGAAGGCAGGCGCAGCTGGAAGGCCCCATACGACGACCATGACCATCAAGACAACGATGGAACCCAGGCTTTGAACGAGTTGAAACATTTTCATTGGTTCACACCCCTTCGGGTTGGTAATTTATCGCTTACTCGACGTTCTGCGCTGCTGCTGCACCTTGCTCACGAGCAATGCGATCTTCCTCTGCCGCAACCCTGATTCCCTCTTCGAGGTCAACACGGCTGGTGAGGTAGGTCCCCATCAAAATCACGATGGTGATGGTAAGAATCGCCACACGGCTATCGAAGGTCGAACTGGCGATACCGTAGAGGAATGTTCCAATCATGGCTGCAGATTTTCCGAGGAAACCAAAGAATCCAAAGAATTCAGATGTTCGAGTCTCCGGAATTAACATGGAGAACATCGAACGTGCTTGGGCACCAGCAGCACCCATAGCCATTCCAACAAACAAACCTAGAATGATCCACTGCATCGAGACACCGAGGCCCAATGGTGCCCACAAGTTATCTCGCATGAAGGTGGCATAACCATCGACTGGACCGCCCTGGTCAACGACGCTCGGATGAGTGTCACCTACTGTGGCGCTGCCGTCTTCTGGACCACCGACAAAGACAATCGAGAACCGGTGATCGGTGGTATCGAATTCTGCCACGATCGCTGCGGCATTTGCCGCTGTGATTTGCTTGATTTCTTTATCTTCACTCGTTGCTTCATCGGCTAGGATTGAACCACCGACCAAACCGATGAGTGCGATGAGTATAATGAAAAAGGCACCTTTGTAGCCGAGTTCCATGCCCTGAATATAGACCATGGCACCACCAATCAATCCAAGCATGACCAGGATGAACAAACAAACCATTATTCCGGCCCCAAGGGTGCTCGAACCAGCATCTTCAGTGCTGTAGTCGGGTGTTGGGAAATTTGCTTCGAAAGCGTTTCTAAAGGCGTCATCACCCTCTGATGATTCACCAATCCAGCCTTCATAGCCGCGTTCGTAAAGTGTGTCCATTTTGTAGTATGGTTCGAATGGAGTTTCATCTTCTGCGGCTTCGACCCAAGTGAATTGGAAATCGTAGCGTTCGGCGTCTTCAACTGCGTTCTCTTCATGCATTTCAAGCGGAGAGAAACCAGCTGCGACAACGGCAACTCCCGAATAGATCAGGAGGGCAAGCATGAGGGCGAACTTGGTGCCCTTTACGTTAGCCAACTTACCAAACAGAAGGGTCATTGGAATCGCCACAATGTTCACTGTAAGCAACAAGAAGATGTTCATCGCCGGATTGAGACGCAACACTGATTCACCAAAGGCACTGGCCATGCTGGCGATGGTGTTGACACCGTCATAGAACAGAAGGTAAGCGAGCAAGAAGAGGGCGAGCACCTTGAACTTCTTGATTTCCTTGAAGGTCTGGAACACTTGCTTGTAAGCGATCATTGTGGCGTGGGTAACGCCTTGCCATTCCATATGTGAAGGGATTTCTGGTTCGGGGGTCCACTTGAACATCAGCATACCGTAGCCCCACCACCACAAGGAGGATGAGACGAAGATGGCTGCAAGACGGAAGTTGGTATCCCAAGTGAAGGGACCCATCAGGATGATGAGGTGGAAAATCAGGAGCAGTGAACCACCCATGAAACCGTAAGCGTATCCACGGCTTGAGACATGGTCCATGCAACGCTTTTCTGCCAAATAAGGCATGAAAGAATAGTAGATGACGTTACCACCAGTGAACCCGACGGTACCAATGGAATACAGCAAGGCAAGGATGATGTAACCATCAGGTCCAAAATACGGTGCTGCACCCATCAGTGCTGTGAAGATCACACCAACCGTCGTGTACCATTTGAGTAATTTCTTTTTGATCGGCATTCGGTCTGCAATGACGCCCAAAGCAGGCGCTGTAATCACGACGAGGAGCATGGATGCAGTAAGGATGTACGCATAGAAAGCGTCACCAGACTGAGTACCAGTTGCTAAGTTGTAGAGGTTCGCCATAAGGGCCGGTGCGATGACCGTCATGACGGTGAGAGCGTACGCTTGGTTACCCCAATCGTACCAATACCAACCGCGAAGGGCTTTCTTGTCTGCCTCAGGCATGGCTGCAAGGGCTGCATCGACTGAAAAGGTAGCGTCTGTTTGCACACTTTCTGTTGCGGTCATATGTTGTGATGAGCGAGTTCGGCTTATGAATACATTTCCGGCGAGGGAGCAAAAATCGTCAAAAACGGAGTTGAGACAAAACACCGCTCAAAGAGCGTGGAGATGTTTCAGCGTTCGATTTTGTATCGTCCAAGCGCTTCCATCCAAAGGATTTCTTGGCCAGATGCGACCTCGATGTCAGGGTCGAGTGGAAGGATCATCATTGAGTGGTCCTTCATGTTCATGGCGTGAACTTCTTCACCGTCAATGTGGGTGACCATGGCCTTGCCTTTTTCGATCATTGGAACGTTGATGCTATCGGTAACGGTACCGACGTGAGAGATCTTCTTGGAGGAAAACAGAGACACGAGTTCGAGTCGAGCCTTAGCTGAGCCGTGCTTACCAGGCTTTGATTTTGAGATGCTCAAAATCTTGTATGCTTCTTCATCAACAACACAAAATCGTCCAACTTTCAAAGTACGAATTTCAACACGGTCTGTTCCTGGCATAGAATCCCTCTTATTCGTCCCTCATGGTGCTGGCTTATCACCCTTCGCACTTTTTCCAATCAAAATCAGAGTTCCCTTACATCGAATCTTTGACCTGATTGCTCCATTGTATGCTTGGTGACAAGGGGCAACAATTGCTGGGCAACCACCTCGCTGGAAACAAGGTTTCCATCTTCATGAAGGTCGATGAAGGATTGAAGAGCGGGAAAATCACGTTGAGGGACTGAACGAATTTCGACTTGCATGCCCGTATCGACAACGCCTGGAGCTACCGAAATCGAACTGATGTTTTTCTCCCGACCCTCTTCAGCCATGCAGCGAGACCACATGTCCAAGCCTGCTTTCGAGACGCAATATGCAGACCACGAATGGATGGGGCGCAATGATGCTCCGCTTGAGATGGTTGTGACTCGAGATTGCTGTTCACCTCCAAGCAGGTGATGCAGCCGACCGGTCAGATCTTGAACACCAACGAGGTTGACCTGGACACTGCGTGCCCAATCCTGTGGTTCAACATCCCCTATTCGCTTGACGGGGGCTATCGCACCTGCATTGTGGACGATGCCTGCGATGAAGGGAACTTGATTGCAGATCTTAAGTGCTGCATCAGCGATCGAAGAAGGTGAAGCAAGGTCACATACAAGTGCGGATGAATGTTCATCCTCATGATGAAGCAGAGCCCCAATCGAATCAAGTTCAGGGGAGGCGCGAGCCAATGCGAGCACGCTGTGACCGGAATGTACGAGTTCAAGGGCAAGGGAGCGTCCGACACCTTTGGATGCGCCGGTAACGATGTAGGTGTCTTTGGTCATGCATTGGCCATTGGAATGCAGATTTTGATTCTGTCGCATCCAATTAGACCCATGGTCGTTCAAGCGGTTTCAAATCATGGATGGCATCATCGATTTCTTGGTGAATGAGTTCGGCTTCTTCTTCGCCCAACTCGGCTTCGATTTTACGAACCAACTTACGGCAGCGTGGTGTGAATTGGCCCGACATGAAAAACAAAGCAAGTAAGAAGCGCTGTGCACGGCGACGTGTGGTTGCGTCACTCTCGACGTGATCGTCGTTCTTTTTTGGAAGGGTGTTGAGAAAGCGAATTTGGTTTGGATGAATGAAACGTGCGGTTTGAATTTGTTCACTCAATCCTCGCCGGAGTTCATAGTGCATGGCATTTGAGATTCCATCAAGGCCCTCCGGGAACGCATGAACAATCAATTTGGGCATCAGTTCATGGCCTACCAAGCGGGAGCGCATGTCACGGATCATCGATCGTGTCCCGACCATGTTGAAGAAAACAAAAAACGGCAGGGCTACAAGCATGGCAATGGCTCTTGCCGCCACGCGACCCATCAGCCGAGCCCAAAGCCGACGAACAATTATTTTGAACATGGTTGCAGAGGCGAGCACCCGTAATTTGGAAAGAATTTTCCGAATAAAATGGCCAGCCTTACCGATGTGTTCAAGCGGGTCAATGCCAAACATAGTGCCCTTGAAACCAGGCGCCCCGAGGGCTGCATGAATCAGCCAATGGGGTATGGAATGTTCCAAGCCAACCGTCTCGAGGTCTTCTTTTGGAATACCCAGAATGCTTGCCATCCGAGCTGCAGTTTGGAGAGAGTCACGATAGATGAAGACCAATTCAAAACCTGTTGCAAGCGCACTCACGAGCGTCATCACCAGAAAAACCTCCAACGAAGAAAGTCCGCTCGCTAAGTGGTGGCCCTCCAAGAAAAAGGCGACGCCAACCACAACCAATCCTGAGATGAGACCGATCAATCCCGCCCGAGCAATCACGAGCCATCCAATGAGATCCAAACGTGCGTCGGCTTCACGACGCTCGGGAATGTGCTCTTCTGGATTTGACGCAACCACATGAATGAACCATGAAATGGCCCATGAATACACCGATTGGACCATAGATGCCGGTGCCTCAATAGGTGTAAAACCCTTGACCCGTTTTACGGCCAAGTTTTCCTTCTTCAACCATGTCAATGAGCAACTGGGCAGGAGCGTATTTGTCGTCGCCCATGCCCTCATGAAGTACGTTCATGATGTGAAGCACCGTATCAAGGCCGATCAAATCAGAGAGGGCGAGTGGACCAATGGGGTGATTCATACCGAGCTTCATGATGCCATCAATGGCTTCAGGCTCCGCGACACCCTCTTGCAGGGTAAGGATCGCTTCGTTGAGCATAGGACAGAGGATCCGGTTGGAGACAAAACCCGGTGCGTCGTTGCAGGAAAGTGCTGTTTTACCCATGGTTTTCGAGGCTTCAATCACCGCAGCATTGGTGGCACTGCTGGTTTCTTTACCATTGATGATTTCAACCAGTTTCATGATTGGAACGGGGTTCATGAAATGCATGCCAATCACTTTTTCAGGTCGGTTGGTTGCCTCAGCAATGGTTGAAATGGAGATTGAGGAAGTGTTCGAGGCCAAAATAGTTTCAGGCTTGCACAGAGCGTCAAGTTCGCTAAAGATGCTTTGTTTGAGGGACAAGATTTCTGGAACTGCTTCGACGACAAGGTCGCAATCAGCACACGCTGCACGATCGATGGCCGTCGAGATTCGTGCCCTTGATGCCTCGGCATCTTCCTGAGTCATTCGCTCTTTCGAAACGAGTTTAGCCAGTGATTTTTCGATGGTCGCAATGCCTCGGTCGACGTATGATTGTTCGATGTCAATCATGGTCACATCGTATCCAGCACAGGCTGCTACTTGCGTGATTCCGTTGCCCATTTGTCCTGCTCCGAGTACTGCGATTTTTTTGATGCTCATATGACTCAACACACCTGCGAAGTGGAGGGGATTCATCAACCTGCTCCAACCATCGCTCAGTCAAAAGACCCCATTGATGGGGTGACAGAGGCGTGGAATTGAAACTCAAATGCGTTGCAGGATGAAGGGAAGTTAGAGGTAGCCCGACTCGGATTTGAACCGAGGTCGGCGGGACCAAAACCCACCATGATGGACCCCTACACTATCGGGCTATGACACAAGGGCGGTAGGCTCACCCTTTTGTTTTTGTCGGCTTGGTGGCGTGAGAATTTATTCCAATAAAGCCTGAAGCGAAGGGTCCGCAATACGCTTTTTGGCACTTTGAAGGAATTCCTCCAGTGAAACATCCTGCTGGCGTTGATAGACAATGGCTTGGAGGCCCATATCGAGTTTATCCAATTGCTTGACAAACCTTGCTTCAGGCGTGTTGCCTGCTTCATACTCATCAAACAAATCAACCCAAAATGGGGCCATTTCAAGCATCGCAGCACGTTCATCTTCGGCTTTGGTGCTGCAGTCGTCGTGGGGTGTGAGATCACCAACACGAACTTCGGGGAGATCGTGGATTAAACAGAGGCTCAACACCTTGCTGAGGTCCAAGTCATCAGGGCACAGTTTCAACGCAAGAAGACTCATGCCCCAGGAATGTGCTGCCACTGATTCAGGTTGCTCGACTCCGGCTCGAACCCATCCGGCTCGTGTGACATTTTTCAGATGGAGCCATTCCAAAACGCTCTCGTCCATGCCTTGGCCAAGACACAAGCCCTCAAAACCCCCTCCCCTGTCAGTGGAGCATGGAACTTGGTCAACCAAGCTGGTGGTCTGACGCTCTCACCCACCTTGGCGAGGATGAGTTGCTCGGCCCAATCCTCCAGAAATATCCGGATGGTGGGCTTGAAGGAAGGGGTGACGTGTTCTCCACGATTGTTCGAGCCATTGTCGGCCAGCAAATTTCAGTCCTAGCAGCCGATGCAGTGTGGGGGCGCTTGGAAACTTATGTTGGCACGATCACTCCCGAGCACATCAGAAAAAAAACGCCAGAACAACTTGCAACCTGTGGCCTCAGCCGATCCAAAGCCTCCTACATCCACGGGCTAGCGGTGAATTCAGAACATCTGTTGACGTTTGAGTGGGAAGAGCATACCGATGAAGAGATTCACCGCCATCTCACCTCGTTTAGGGGCGTTGGCCCGTGGACATCTGAGATGGTGTGCATCTTCGCACTGCTCCGCCCCGACGTGTTTAGCATTGGGGATATTGGATTGATCAAGGCCGTGAAATTATTGGATCCAGCCGTTGAAACAAAGGCCCAAGTTGTGGAAACTGCAAAGCGTTGGGCTCCCTACCGCACTGCTGCCTGCTGGTACCTATGGCGCATGCTCGACCCTGTTCCGGTTGAATACTGATGACGCCGAAGGTTTGACAATATCGAACCTCAAGCCCTAAACATGAGCGACGAAGGTTCAGAGGAAACGACTCTTGCCGACCGACTCAACGAGACCGGAGCGAAACTTGCGGAACTAAGCAAGAAAGCAAGTGCAGCGACCAAAGCAGGTTTGAGCGCCACAGCAGAAGCGAGCAAGGTGGCTGTAGAAAAAGCGGGGGAAGCGAGTAAAGTTGCTATGGAAAAGGCGACTGAGGCCAGCAAGAATGCAGTTTCAAAAGCCAACAACGCCGTCAAAAAAACTGTAGAAGATACCAAGGCAAAACGCGAAGCAAAGCGGGAAGAAAAAATCAGTGAAACCAAGGAAGCCTTGAGCTCAGAACCTCTTCTTGACGATGTCCCTCCAATGGTTGTGCTCCCTGAATTTGAGCAGCAACGCATGAGTGTGGTCAACGAGCAGCAAACCAATCAGATTCTCCTCTTAGAGGAGATGCAGCGGTTGTCATCGCGGGTGGACAGTTTGGAAAAGCGCAATCGAATGATGGCGACCTATGCTCAATCCAAAGGTGTCGATTTACCAGAAGAGATCATCGAAATTGATGACACTGCAATGAGAAATCAGCAGTTCATCAGCACAGGAGAAGCAATGGGGGAAATTCTGCACATCTTGGGCGCCTCGATGATGTTTGTTGTTGTCTTGGTCGGCCTTGATTATGCCGTGACCGACAGAGGATGGACTTTTGCGGAAGTCTATCCTGCTGACCTTGCCGTTTGGGCACTCGGTTCTTTCACATGGGTGTCATACCTCCTCTATCGGCTGATTCGTTCGGGATTGAGAATTCCAATGCTGATACGCATTCAAACTGCTTTAGCGGTCGGAATCACAACACTGATGGGCTTGATGATGAACAATGATTCCATGTCCACAGTTTCCAACGTATGGACGTGGGGAACAGTTTTGGCGATTGGCTTGGTCCTCGGAGGAAGCATGGTTGCAACCGCATGGCGCTCAACAAAGCGACTCGTCGGCATCCGAGAAACTGTCGAAGTCATCGAGTGATAGCATCTGGATCTTTGAACAGATCACGAGTGATGTTCTTCTGGTGAGATTCGAGGGTCCCACCGCCAATTTCGAGCAACTTGGCATCTCGCCACAATCGTTCAACATGGTATTCAGCCACATAGCCGTAGCCGCCCATCACTTGCATGGCAGCGTCTGCGATTTCCTTTGCAGCCGTGGTTGTAAAGAGTTTCACACCGTCGGAATCGAGGCGTTGTCCGGCCGTGCCGATCGTGAGGTTGTTGGCGGTGTCATAGACGTAGGCACGCATGGAGCGGTACTTGGCCCACGATTCACCAATGTAGCGCTGCATTTGGCCAAAGTCTCGAATTTGAGATTTGAAAGCGGACCGTTCGGTCGCATATCGATTCATTTCTTCGAGCGAGCGACGAGCGATCCCAAGCGCCATTGCAGCGAGGGTTAACCGTTCAAGTTCCAAGTTACCCATCATGTGGATGAGGGATTCGCCGGGCGCTCCGACGATGTTTTCTGCAGGGACGATGCAATCATCGAACACAAGCTCAGCCGTGTTGGAAGCGCGCATTCCAGTTTTGTCGAAAATCTTCTGCCCAACCGAGTACCCTGGCATTCCAGCTTCGACCAAGAAGGTCGACATCTGCACGCGACCTCGCTCGTCGGTTCCAGTTTTGGCATAGACCCAAACTACATCCGCAGGCGTGCCTGCATCATCGAGGCAACCGTTGGTGATCCACATTTTACGGCCATTAATGCGCCATGTGCCATCGTCTTGTTGAACTGCACTTGTCGACAATCCAAGGACATCGGTACCGGCATCGGGTTCTGACATTGCCATAGCACCAATCCATTCTCCAGAACAAACTTTAGGAAGTATTCGAGATTTCTGAGCCTCGGTTCCATTGTAGGCCAAATTGTTGACAAAAAGCATGGAATGGGCAAGATAGGCAAGAGCAAAACCAGGATCTGAGGCGGACAATTCCTCGTGAACAATCGCACATGCTGTAGCGTCCAGGCCTGCGCCACCGTATTCCTCTTGAGCGCTGATGCCCAAAAGACCGAGTTCACCCATTGAACGAAGGAGTTCCAAATTGAAGCGTTCGTGCTTGTCATGTTCGAACGCTTGCGGTTCAACGTGTTCTTGGGTCCAATCTCGAACCATTTCACGAAGCATCATGTGTTCTTCACTTGGGTTTGCAATGTCCATTGGCTCCACCTTCAATCCCTTGGGGGAGCATCCCCCTTTTCACCCTTTGTCGGGTATGGACCTTCAGCGGCGAAAAAGACCACGCCGACTTTGTTTCTTTTTGCTTGTGCGGACCTTCCTGGGCGCAGGGGCGGTTTCTTGCTCCGCACCCATCGCCGGTCTTGAACGGGTGGTTGCCGGTGGGCCACGTCGCTGAGGACGTGTTCGAACAACAGGTTCTGAACGCTTAACTTTACGAATTCTACGCTGGGGGCTTTGTGGAATTTTACGGGCGCGTTGACCGACATGGCGCAAATGGCTGTTGTCCGTTTGCTGAGGTTTGGTTTTGGTTTGGATCCCAGCTTGGTTCAAAACCTGAGTTGCCAATTGACGTGGAGAGGAAGAAACTGTGACTTCCTCAACGATTCGGTTTGCCAGATGCTCAAGGGTGCGATCACCGGTGACCCGGGGTCGTTTTCGGACACCAACATGGAGCGTCTCTGGCTCCTTCTTCGGCTTGTCTTCCATCAATCCAATCAAAAAATTAGTGCTCAAAGCATCCTGCTTTCGCTCAACCATACGCATCCCATCCAA
>MDSV01041436.1_pt1 | contig 12279 bp, 10 predicted proteins | sample 810851 | NCBI WGS metagenome assembly MDSV01 (sample SAMN05326640, study PRJNA326480) | marine metagenome | isolation source: seawater | place: Atlantic Ocean: North East | collected 2012
GCGAACGGGGCGAGGAAGCGGCGGAGAAGGCCAAGGGACGGAAGTTTTACCAGTCGTATTGGTGAGCATCGAGCATCTTAGAGACCATGTAGGACACCTTTAATCACAAAACCGCGTATATGCAACTACTCGGAAAAAACGATCGAAAACTTCGGATTGATCAAAAGCGCGTGACGTCTCCCACGCGTCCCACGTGTCCCTATCCAACGAACTTCGGCACTATGTGTCACAACCATGGTCGCTGCGGCCATGTCCGCCTCCACGGCGGCGTTCCGCGCGAGCGTCGTCCGCCGCGCGCATCGCGGTCGCGCGATCAACACCACCCCCCGCGCCTTCTTCGGCGGCGCCAAGCCCGCCGTCGCCGCGGGCACCGTCCACGACTTCACGGTGATGGACATCGACAAAAAGCCGGTCGATCTGAGCACGTTCGCCGGAAAGGCGGTCCTCATCGTCAACGTCGCGTCCGCGTGAGGCTTGACGGACCAGAACTACAAGGAGCTCGTCGAGTTGTACGGCAAGTACAAGTCGAAGGACTTCGAGATTCTGGCGTTTCCTTGCAACCAGTTCGGCGCGCAGGAGAGCGGCTCGAACGAGCAGATCAAGGCGTTCGCGAAGAGCTACGGCGCGACGTTCCCGGTGATGGACAAGGTGGAGGTGAACGGCGACGGCGCCGCAGACCTCTTCAAGTACTTGAAGGAGTCGAAGAAGGTGTCCGGGCCGGAGGCGTTCCTCGGGAACGACGTCAAGTGGAACTTCGGGAAGTTCCTCGTGGACAAGCAGGGCAAAGTGGTGAACAGGTACGCGCCCAACGTGAACCCGCTTGCCGTCGAGGGAGACATCAAGAGACTCCTGTGAGTTGTTTCCCTCGTCGCGCGTGAGCCGACGAAAACGCTCGCGTCCAAGCCCGAAGCGCCCAGCCGCCCGCCGCGCGCGCCGTGACGCGGCGTACTTCAAACGGGACGCGCTCCCGGTGTACGCCGCCGATATCGCGCGCGCCGGCGGCGGACGCTTCGAGGCGCGGCCGCGAGACGGAACACGCGCGGGGAGCCGCGCGCCGTAGACACCGTAGCTAGAGACCCGACTGTATTACGGGACGAAAGACGAAGACCTTCATCAGACGCGCCCGTCGCGTCTTTCGCGTTCGACCGGGAGCTATCCTACGCACTACCTACTCTATTTTCGCGGACTCCTCGAAAAACGCGGCGTCGCGTGCGCCTTGACACGCGGCGTACCCCCCGTCGCACGCCGGCGTCGTCTGATTCGCGCACGTGTACCCCACCAGCTTCTCCCTCTCCCGCGTCTCCGTCAACGCGCAGCAGGGCTCGGGCCACCCGAACACGCGGTGGCTGGCGTCCCCGCCCGAGCGCGACGCGTCGTACTGCGCGCGCCGCAGGGCCCCTTCGAACCCGCGCTTTCTCAGACTCCGCGCGCGCTGCACGACGAACTCGGCGTCCGCGGAGGAGGGGAAGCCGAATTCCTCCACGACCTGCGCCACGTCGGCGTCCTCCGCGAGCCACTCCGCGCACGCCGCGAACTTCGCGGGGAAGCCGAAGCCGATCTCGCCGCGCTCGCCGGCGTGGCACCGGTAGTCCAGCACCACCTGCGGGTTGGCGAGGGCGTCCGGCGCCGCGTCGCCGTTGACGTGCCTGTTGCCGAAGCGCGCGATGGTGAACTTCTCCGAGCCCGGGATGAGGAACGAGTTCGCCACGCACCCCTTCCACCCGCGGCCGAGGCTCTGGTCGTTGTCGATGAACGCGAAGTCGCCCTCCGCGGTGACCAACGCGTTTTGCGCGTGCCTGTCGCACTGCCCGAAGAGGAAATCGAACAGCGCCGACCTCCGGATCTTTCCGCTGTCCACCGCCGCCAGCACGTCGTGCACCAGCCGGACATGAGAAGGCGGCTCCGCTTCCTCACCGCCCACCACGAGCTTGTCCGGCGGCGACCGCGTCAGCTTCTCCAGCGACACCCCGGGCGCGCGGTCCATGAAGAGCGCGTCGCCCTCGAACTTCTCGCCGCTCAGCGGGTGCGCGGTTCTCACTTTCTCGCGCCACTGCCGCACGGAGACGTCCTCGAGCCCGCACCGCTCGGCGAGCTTCGACACCGCCAGGTTCCGCGCCAAATCCCGCGCCACCTGCGCCGCGAACTCGGTCGGCGTCTCGCCGCCGCCGCAGGTGCCCTGTTTGTACTCCCGGCCGTCCGCGTACCGCTTCGCGAAGCAGGGCGTCTTGGCCACGCCGGCACCGCCTGAGGCGCGCGCCGAGTCAACAGCGAACACCGACGCCGCCGTCGCGCCCGGCTCGTTCGCGTACCGGAACGGGCCGAACCGCGTCTCCAGACGCAGCGGTCGCAGGACGTGCGAGCAGCCGACGCACGTCCCGCACCGCGGCGACGTGAGGTTCGTAGGTTCCGTCGCGTTTAAATCGCCGCGAGACGGTTCGTGAGCGTCGGCGGCGTTCGCGGCGAACAACGAGCGTCGTCCGCCGCCGCCGCGCTGAGGCGCGTCGCTTTTTTGTCTCGCGCGCGTTTTCGTCTCGGGAACGTCTCCGACGACGCACGCGTCGCAGGCGCCGCACTCGTCCCACGTGCCAACCGCCCGTGCCGGCTCGGTTTCGGGGAACGGCGACACCGGCTGCGTTTCCGGGTACGCCTCGCGCTCCGCGTCCGAGGCGTTCCCCACGATACGCCGGAACTCCTCCCAGGCGCGCGCCGAGGACTCGAGAAGCGCGTCCCGCGCGCGACTCTTCTCGACGCCGCCGCCTTCGACTTCGGCGCGCGGGACGTCGGCGCCCGACTCCGCACCCGATGCCCTCGCGCCAGGGTCGACCGGAATGGACGGCGACGCGGTCCGCGCGCCGGCGCGCGCCGCCGCCGCCGCGCCGCCGCCGGCGGCGATCTCGCGCACCACCGCGGCGCGCGCGTCGGGAAGGCACCCCATCTCCGCGAGGGCCGCGTCGACGGCGCCGCGTCCGCCCCGGAGCCGGCCCTTGGTGGCCGCCGAGCGCAGGCGCCACGACGCGGTCTGACACCGCGTGTCCAGGCGCACCTCGGAGTCGAACACGGCGACCAGCGCCAGCGTGGCGACGAAGAACAGCGCGCCGACCATGGGCGCCGCGCGACGGAACACGCCCATCGCGGTTCTGTCGCGCGAGGCACCCGCGCGAGGCACGCCCATCTCGAGACGAACGCGCGGACGACCCTCTCCCCGCCTCGCGTGGACGCGAAGCTCACGCCCCCGTGCCTCCTCGCCCGCGACAGACCCCCTCCGGGACCGCGCGCGCGGTGTGCTGAGGCCGGCCCGATGTCCGGGAACTGTATTCTCCGCCCAGAGTTTGAAAAAAACGTATCACTCCGCAAACTCTTCACGGAGCGCGCATTCGACGCTGCCGCGCGCGTGGCAGTTCAGGTGCAGTTCCCGCGAAGGCGACAAGTGGACGACCATCTCCGATGTCGACGGCGTCAGTCGCTCCGAGACTGTCGCCGCCCCTCGCGAGGCACCGCCGGTGGTCGTCCCGGGTCACGAAACCGGGATGTTCGTTTCGACCGAGAGCTTCCGCCGCGGACCTCGCGGACCCCGCCCCCCCCGCGGACCCGTGCGCGTTCGTCCTCGAGGCCGTCGCGCGCGCCACAACGGCGGACCACTTCGTGATTTCCGCCGAGCGCGTCCTTGCGCTCGCGGCGCAGCGGGGCCTGGACGCGCAGGACCTCCTCCCCGAGTTCGTTCGCGAGGCGCAGAAGTTGGCTATTCCGCCGACGAGCAAGTTCCACGTCGGCGCGGCGGCGCTGGGCGCCTCGGGCGCGGTGTACCTGGGTGTGAACGTGGAGCTCCCCGGGCTCCCTTTGAACGCCAGCATACACGCGGAGCAGTTCGCGGTGGTCACCGCCATGCGCGCCGGCGAACGCGCGCTCGAGGCGATCGCCACCACCGCCGCGCCATGCGGGCACTGCCGGCAGTTCATGAACGAGTTGCGCGGCGCCGCCTCGATGCGCGTCATCATCCCCGGCGGCGGCGGCGGTCCGGACGACGCGCGCAGAGGACACCTCGTGTTGCCGCTGTGCGACCTGCTGCCGCACTCGTTCGGGCCGCTGGACTTGACACACGACGCGTCCCTGCCTCTGCTGCTGGAAGAGAGGCACAACGGCCTTCGGTTCGCGCCCGGTTCGACTCCCGAAGGAAGCGCCGCGACGGAGCTCGACCGCGCCGCCGCTGCGCTCGCGCTGGCGGAGGCGAACGCGGCGTACGCGCCGTACAGCGCGTCGCCCGCCGGCTTGGCGCTGGTGGACAGCGACGGCGTCGTGCACACCGGGCGCTCGGTGGAGTCCGCGGCGTACAACCCCACGATGTCGCCGCTGCACGCGGCGCTGGTGGCGGCTGTCGGCAGCGCGGGCATGGGCGACGCGAACGGCGGCGAGTGGCGGCGGATCGAGTCGGCGACGCTCGTCGAGATACGCGGCGCGCCCGTGCAGTACGCGGGCACGGCGGCGCTCATCTTGGAGACCATCGCGCCGCGGGCGAGGTTGAAGGTGGTCGCGTGCGAGAAGGTGGGGTAGGGCTCTGTGGGAGGCGCGCTTTTACGTGTACGCGCGCGGTGTATGTTACGTGGACGACTCTCGCGTTTGTATCGCGAGACGCGACTCCGTAGCGACGCGGGTCGCGATCGCGCCTCCGCGACGTCTCTTCGTCGCTCGGCGAAACGCGCGCTTCGCGGAGCGCGGCTTCTCCGTCCGCATCGGCGCGTCTCCGTCTCTTCGTCTTCTCAGACGACGTCCGCGGGCAGCCTGACGACCGACCCCCCCTCCGCCGTGGAGAGCACGTAGTAGTAGCAGAAGTCCGCAAGGATGAACGTCTGCACCACCTCGCTGAGCAGCACCATGACGGGCCACAGGCCGCTCCCGATGGCGGTGGCGAGGTACGACTGCCCGTCGAACATCTGCAGCACCCAGTGCGCGCAGGACAGGAAGCGCGCCACGCCGAGCGCAAAGACGTAGTTGGCGGTGAAGCGCTCCACCACCTTGGCGCGCTGCATCATCCTGAGCTGTGGGAGTACGGACACCGCCTCCACGTACACGCACGTCGCCCACAGGAACCGGTTCACGAACATGTGGCTGGTGGTGGGGTGCGCGACGAGCGCCGCGAGCGCGCACGGCCCGAGCACCCACGCCACCGGAAGCGTGTCGAGTCCCGCCGCGTACGTGCTCTTCAAGTCGGTGAAGCGCATGGCGTAGCAGATCCACAGCGTCGCCGCGAGCGTCAGCGCGTCGAGCAGCGTGTGCCAGTCACCTTCCATCATCGCGCTGCAGTACAGGCGGATCCCGAGGAAGATCGCGGTGAGGTCCTGCGACCGCAAGGACAGACCCGAGCAGTTTTTCGTGAGCACCAGCTTGTATCCCAGCACGCCGATCCCCAGGAAGTGCACAGCCTCGGCCATGAGGAACAGCGAGTCGTGGTCGTCGATCACCAGCTTCAGGGTGAGCAGCACGAAGACACACAGACCGACCACCATCGCGGTCTTCTCATGCTGCGACCGCTTCTTGATCCACTGCTGCGCCTTGTTCAGGCGCGCGCGCCGGCTCGCCTCTTCGAAGGTTCCCATGGCGACGATGACTCCACCCAGATTCCCAGAAAAGCACGCCGGACGCGAGGACGCGGCGGAGGCCGAGGGCGAGCCGACGAGGACTGCGCTCGAGTGCGGCGACGCGCACGGGTCGAACCCCCGGTTCGCCGAGATGCTGACGCTGCGGTGCGCCACGAGGTGTGGCGGCGCGCCGGACACGGCTTCGGCGAATCGAGGCCGCGGTCCGGCCGAGACAACAGTCGCTCGGTCGGGAGTCGGCGAGTCGACGGATCGAGAGTCCGACGTCGCTGCCGCAGCGGCGGGGACGGGCGAGAAAATTCACGGGGTGTCCGGTTTTCGACCGCGTTTCTTTAGACTGCGTCGCGTCGCTCCGCTCGCGCCGCCTCACGCGCTCCACAACTTGACCCCCCCCTTCGCGGCGAACGTCGCGAGCATGTTCTGCTTCGGATGGTGGCACAGCCCGAGCGCGTCCGGCGCGCGCGTGTCCAGCGCGTGCTCGCGCTTCCCGGAGCCGGCGGCGAAGCAGTGCACGGTTCCGTCGCCGCTCAGCGCGTAGAAAAAGTCCCCCTTCGGCGAAACCGCGCCGCTCACCAGCCGTTTCCCTTGTTCGGCTTCGGAATTCCCGACCAGCTCCTCCACGGTGAAGGTTCGCTCGACGCTCCCGTCCAGGCGCATCACGTGCACAGCGTCGCCATGTTTCGGCACCACCAACACGCGGTCGTCGTGGGCATCGATCCGCGCGAGCTTCGCCACCGGCGCGCGCGCGCCCGACGCGCGCGAGAAAGCCGGTTGCGGCGGCGCGACGGCGCGGCGCGATTCGGCGGTGCGCGCGTCCCAGACGCGCACGTCGCCGTCGGACCCGCCGCTGACGACCACGGCGTCGTCGCCGCCCGCGAACACCGCGTCGTTGACGAAGCTGGTGTGCCCGCGCATCTCCTTCAGCGTCTTGCCGGACTTCAAGCCGTGGATCTTGACGACGCCGTCGAACGACCCCGAGAGCACTTTGCTCCCGTCTCGCGAAAACGACACGCACGTCACGCCCTCGGCGTGCGCGCGATCAAACTTGCGCAGGCACGCGCCCGTGGAGACGCGCCACACCTTTATCTTGCCGTCCCGCGACCCGGAGGCGAGCATCTCGCCGTCGGGTGAGAACGCCACCGCGAGCACCGCGTCGTCGTGCATCATGAGCAGAGACTCCGCTTGGTACGAAAGATCCATCCGGAGCGCGCCGGTGGCCCAGTCGTACACCTCAACGAAGCCGTCCGAGGAGCCGACGGCGACGCTCCGCCCATCCGGCGACGCGGCCACCGCCTCCGCGTGGTTCTTCTTGCCGAGCTCGATGACCGCGCTCAGATCCGTCGGGTAGCGCTCCTCCTCGTCCAACACCGCGCGCGCCTCGCCCCGGAATACGTCGAACGCGTCCCCGGGCTTCAACGAGCCCGCGTGCTTTTGCCACTTGAGTGCCTGCCCTATGAGCGCCAGCAGGCGCGAGGGCGGCACCGCCGATACCTCCGATTCCAGCGCACGCGCCACCGCGGCGCGTCTCTTTTCCCGAGACGAGCCGTCAGGGTAGGCACTCGCCGCGTCTAGGCGCTCGGCGACCGCGCGTTCCAGCGCGCGCTCCAGACGTGCGTGACGCTCGGGCTGCTCGGCGCGCATGGTCGTCATGGTGACCGACTCGCGAAGCAGCGCTCGCGCGGCATCCACCTCGTTCGATTCCATCGTCTCCACGGCCACCTGCTCGTACAAGTCCTCGAGCTTGCGCTTGGGCAGACGCATGGTCGCCACCTGAGGGAGCACCAGATCCCACCGCCCGTTGCGGATGTCGCCCACGAACCCCTCAACGTTGTCCACGGTGTTCAGCGCGCACTGCGTCTCGTCCGCCAGCGCGGCGTACGTCTGCGTCAGGTTGTTTTCCTTGCAGAACTGCAGCACGATGCGAACCACGTCGGAGGCGTCGACGTCGAGGGCCATCCTGCCGCGCCGCGCGTGACGACGACGAGGGCACCAGGCGACACCAAAGAAATATCCTAACCCGCGCGCGTTCGTGCGCGTCAGCCCCGGGCGCGCGTCGCACTGGCGCGCGGCTGGGGAAATCTACATAAATCTGCAATGATGAGGGAAGCCGTCGCGGAGGTCCGGAGGAATTTTCGCTCTCGCTTGCGAGAAAAAGGCAGTGGTTTCGGTTCGCCGCCGCCGCCGCCCCGACTTTACCTCGGCGCGCGCTCCCCCGCCTCCACGCGAGCTCGTGTCGCGCCGCCCCCTCCACCATGAGCCGCCCCGAGCTCACGGCCCCTCCCCAGGAGTTCTACAATGACACTGAGGCGCGCAAGTATACCGCGTCTTCGCGTGTCATCGAGATTCAGGACCGGCTCACGGAACGCGCGGTGGAGCTCCTGAACTTTCCTCGCGACGGCGTCCCGCGGCTCCTGCTGGACGTCGGGTGCGGCTCTGGTTTGTCCGGCGACCGGCTCACCGAGCTCGGGCACGAGTGGATCGGCACCGACATCTCCAAGAGCATGCTGGAAGTCGCGCAGGAGCGCGAGGTGGAGGGCGGGCTGATCCACTACGACATGGGGCACGGCTGCCCTTTCCGCCCGGGCGTCTTCGACGGCGCCATCTCCATCTCCGCTGTGCAGTGGCTGTGCAACGCCGACAACTCGGCGCACGAGCCGAGACGCAGGCTGAAGGCGTTCTTCACGCAGTTGTACCGGTGCCTCAAGCGGGGTGCGAAGGCGGTGCTCCAGTTCTACCCCGACGGCGCGAAGCAGGCGGAGATGATCACCACCGCCGCGCTGAGAGTCGGGTTCAGCGGCGGACTGGTGGTGGACTACCCGAACTCGACGCGCGCGAAGAAGTACTTCCTCGTGCTCGCCGCGGGCCCGCCCGACACGCTGCCGACGCCCAAGAGCGGCGACGAGAGCGCGCTCGAGTCGAACGGCGAAGTGCGCGTGGACGGGCGAAGCGGCGGCGGAGGGAACAAAAGGCTGAAGAAGGGCAACGGGAAACACGCGCGCACGGTGTTCGTCGGGTCGAAGCGGCACCCCGAGGGCAAGGGAAAAGAATGGATCAAGAAGAAGAAGGAGCAGGCGCGCGCGCGCGGGAAGGACACCGCGCGCGACAGCAAGTACACGGGACGGAAACGGAAGGAACGGATTTGAGGTCTCGGACGCGACGCACGCGGGTTCGGTGTACTCATAGCTCGTTACGAATCGTACACACGTAGACGCCTCGCCGACGTCCGCGACGCGCGCGGAGAGACGCCTCGTGAATTTGGGTCGCGTACAGTAAGTTTTACGTTTCGTTTTCGGCTGCCGAATCTCGGAGGGCGCTTTTCCAGCGCCCCGCCGCCCTCGGGGGCGCACTGCGACGGGCACCGCGCTCGATTTCGTCGCGTGCGTGCGCGATGGCGCCATGCGCGCAGCTCGTGATCGGGCCCGCGGGGAGCGGTAAGTCCACGTACTGCTACAACATCCACTCGCACTGCCAGAGCATCGGGCGCACGGTGCACATCATCAATCTTGACCCCGCCGCCGACGAATTCGCCTACCCCGTCGCCGCGGACATCCGGGAGCTCATCTCGCTCGCGGACGTCATGGAGGAGATGAACCTCGGGCCCAACGGTGCGTTGCTGTACTGCATGGAATACCTAGAGGATAGCCTGGACGACTGGCTCGCGGAGGCGCTGGAAGGGTTCGGCGACGACGACTGCGTGATCTTCGATTGCCCCGGCCAGATCGAGCTCTACTCGCACCACACCGCGTTCCGCTCGTTCGTGGACCAGATGCAGCAGTGGGGGTGGCGTCTGGTGGCGGTGTACATGCTCGACAGCCAGTTCATCACGGACGGCGCGAAGCTCATCGCGGGCTGCATGCAATGCCAGGCCGCGATGATGAACCTTGAGCTCCCGCACGTGAACGTCATGAGCAAGGTGGACCTGCTCGAGGACAAGTCCAAGCTGGAGCCGTATTTGATCCCGGATCACGAGACTTTGGCGGGCGAGCTGCACGACCGCATGCGTCCCAAGTACCGAAAACTGAACGACCAGATCGCGCGACTGCTGGATGACTACTCCATGGTGTCGTTTCACCCGCTGGACATCTCGGACGAAGACTCGCTGGCGTTCATCCTGTACACCGTGGACAGCGCTGTGCAGTACGGCGAGGACGCCGACGTGCGCGCATCGCGCGACGTCGACCTGAACGGCGGCGAGTTCGACGACCACGACGGGCTGATGAGCCAGGGCGTGGAAGCTCTCGGTTTGGTGGACGGGGGGATGGAGCAGGTGGACTGATGCGCGTTCGCCGCGTCGATTCCCGTAATCCTGTACTAATAGTCTAGCGCGGCGCGCGGTTCACGGTGTGGTACGTAGCCTACTGCCGTAACTAACTCCTTTCGCTTCGCGCCTAATAATGATAGACGCGCCCTCGACCGTCTCTTCCCTGCCGCGTGGCCCACACCTGCCCCTCCCAGTTCTCCTTGTACTTGAGGTACAGGTACATCGCCGCGCGCGCGTCCTCGGCGGGGTCGTGCGACCCGCCCTGGATCTTCAACCCGCAGTGGTCGCGCGCGAGGTGACGCAGCCGCTTGGAGAACCGTCCCATCCGCAGGAACGGGCGCCAGTGCGCGGTGTCCCGGACCATGTCCGTGGGGTGTTTCAGCTGCAGCGCGTCGAAGTCGTTCTCCAGCGCGTGCCCCACCACCACACGACCCTCGAGCAGCCGCTTGACCTCATTGCGCACCGTCGCGAACGGCGGCGCGTCCGCCACGTGCCGCGGCGTAATACCGGAGACGCGGGTGCGGTAGTCGGTGACTTTTTTCGTCGGCGCCGCGTACGACGTATACACCACGTTCCCGCTCTCGTTCACGACGCTCACCTGCGCCAGAACGCTCTTCTCGCCGTCCGGACCGACGCCCACCATCTCGCAGTCCACCGCGAGCGCGCGCGTGAGCGCCAGGCTGTCGTCCAGGGGGCGCGGGACCGCCAGCGGGCCCTTGTACTTTGGCGACAAGCCGTCGGGGCGGGGCTTACGCCCGCCCTTCTTGGCGACGAAGGCGGCGTGGTCGTCGCCGATTGCGCCCGAGCCGATTCCGGGCTCGCGCGCGAGGAACCGCACGAGCGCCGAGCGCAGCGCGTTCCCGGGGAACCGCCCAGCGCTGCGGTGCGGGGTCACGCGACCGTCCCCGAACCCCGGAACCGGAACCACGAAGGCGGCGTTGGCGCCGAGACTCGCTAGCTGGTCCGCGCGCTCGTTCGGCGCGTGCCCCGCGTGCGCCTTGACCTTGTGGATCACCGTTCGGTTCTCGCGCCAGAACAGCACGCACAAGAGCGCGTCGAGCAGCGCGCGGCGCGCGGGCTCACGGGGAGCCAGGTCCCGGGTCTTCGCCCCGGACGCCAGGGACTCGAGCGTCGTCATGCACGCGCGCGAGTCGGTGTGTATCGCCAGGCGCGCGTCGCGGGGGTGCCGAATGAGCGCCACGAACACGGCGACGAGCTCCGCGACGTTGTTATCCGCGGCTGCTGCGGGGATCGCGGCGGCGTAGTTCAGGTGGTGACCCGCGCCGTACCAAATGCCCACACCCGCGACGCCTCTGTTGACGCTCCCGTCCACGTACACCACGCCGTCGTCCGCGCGCGTGCGGTTGTTGCTCCCTCGATGGCCCCCGCCGCCGCCGCCCGCCTTCGGATGTCGCGACACCGTCAGGTTCGCGCGCACGCGGCGCGCGACGTCGCCGCGCAGGATCGCGACCAGCAGCGACCACAGCGCCGGGACGAGCACGCGAAGCGTTTCCGCCCATCCCCGTCGGACGGCGGGGGTGGAAGCCATGCCTTCGACAGGCGCCGGGGCGTGTGCGCGACACGCCGGCGAATCTTGGTTTTTCCGAGCGGCCGAAAATGCAAACTTTGTGACGCGAGCGTTTCTTTCTGTCTTTCGCCACGAAGAAGACTTTCTTCGCAGGCACGAGCGCGAGGTGGTTCGGGTCGCTCAAAATGGCTATCCTTTTCAAGCCCGACGGAGGCTCGGACGCCGGCGAGGTGGCGGATGCCGTCATCGAAACCCTCGAGGTGAGAGGGCCGAGGCTCGTTCCACGGTTTGCAAAGTGCGACACTGTGAACTCATATCTGCGACGTGTGTTCCAAAGACGCGATGGTTTTATGTGCGTTACGCAAATCGTTCGTAAATATGCTTCCGTCGTTTCTCACGCGCTGCATACGCACCCGCGCAGACCACACCACACTCCAACAACAACATGACCGTCCTCGACTACACCTCCGGCACCAAGAAGGAAATGGGCCTCGCCACCGCCAACGTCGTGAACGTCGGCGACAAGACGTCCATGGAGATCACCCTGAACCCCGGGTTCAACTGGGTCGAATCCGTGTCCCATCTTCTCCCCGGATGCCCCAAGTCGTGCCCCGCGAACCACTTCGGCTTCCTTAAGAGCGGCTGCATGAAGGTCCACTACGACGACGGCACCACCGCCACCGTCAACGCGGGCGAGTCCTACCTCATCCCCCCCGGCCACCTCCCCGAGGTCGTCGGCGACATCCCCTGGTGCGTCCCGAAAACAGCTACACGAAATAACGTTATGCTCCGTCGTCGGAGGAGATATTTTTCTAAGATGGCGGTCCCGCGGTCCTCTTTCTCGCGCCCCGACTCCGCTCGCTGACGCGACCTCGCCCTCGACACCCCCCCCCCCCCCC
>MDSV01073690.1_pt1 | contig 12278 bp, 9 predicted proteins | sample 810851 | NCBI WGS metagenome assembly MDSV01 (sample SAMN05326640, study PRJNA326480) | marine metagenome | isolation source: seawater | place: Atlantic Ocean: North East | collected 2012
AGCTGTTCTTCCAATATTATCTGTTACACCAGGTTTAAAACTAATTTCAATACACCAATTAAATACTCCCTCGTAAGCTAATTTTCCCAAGGATGATTGAGCTATAACGGAATCAGTAAAACTATCTTTAATTTTTTCTGCTTCATTAGAATTAATTTCTGCAGAAACTTTATATACGTCTCTTGTTTTACATTCCTCTAAATTTAACCCTAATGAATTTTTAGCCTTATGAATAACACTTCTTCCACGAGCATCAGGCACTTTATCTTTTAAGCCAATTTCAATTCTGTAAACCATATAAACTCTCAATTAAATTTAAAACTAAATACACTATACCTACATTACTCAAAGAAAAAAGTGTTGAATTATTAGAAATAAAAAGTAGTTATTTAATTTTATTATTAATAACTGCAAATTTTTTTATTTTTTTAAATATTAATATCTGATATTAGAAATGCAATTATGAAAAAAATAGTAATATATCTAATAATTTTTATATTGATGCCCATTATCATATCATCCAAGGAAAAAACAATCTCGGTAAAGGAAATGCTATTAACAGGACCATCAGAAATAAAACTTCATTCATTAGCAATGATAACACAAGGAAAAATTAATGATGATTTGGATGAATCATATATAGATGCATTTATTGTTTGTTCAAAAGAAAAGTACATTCCAATAAGAATAACTACCGCAAAAATACTTGGTAAGTACTATGTAAAAAATAAAGAAGTTGTAAATATAGAGGTAATTAATATATTGAAGAATCTTGCTAGAGACGAAAATTTAGATGTTTCAAATGCAGCTATTCATGAAGGATTAGTTTTTGTAATAAATAAAGATAATGAAATAAAAGAAATACTTAATACATATATTAAATAAAAATATTTAATTTAATTTATGCAAAAGATATAAACCATAAATCTGCGCTAGAATTGTTCCAATCCAAGGAATTAACCACGGTTTTAATTCTGGCTTATTACCTAATCCATCAGAAATTAAAATTAAACAATAATAAATAAAAATAACTAACAAACTCAAAATCATTCCATAAGATGATTCTTTTCTATGAGATTTAATACCAAAAGGAATACCAATTAAAACAAATGTTAATGGAGCTAATCCCATATAAATTCTTTGGTGAATTCGCACCCAGAATTGTCCTGATAAGAGATTTTGTTTAGATGTTCTTTTAGCATTTAGTATTAATTCCGGTAATGTCATATCTCTTCTATTTTTAACAATTTTACTGGGTTTATTCCATTCGTTTAAATTAAGAGGAATAGAATATTTTTGTGCATAGGCATATTGATTTTTAGCCTCGTCTGAATTTAGTGATTCAATTCTAGCATCATAAAGCTCTATTAATAATTGATTATTTTGTTTATCTAAACTAAGAACACCTTCCCTAGATTGAATACAACTTTTAATTGACTCATTATTTTTATTTAACTCATATATAATTAAATCTTTTACCTTATTATCTTTTTTACTTTGAATGTAGATAATATATCCTGGAAAATCTCTAATAGATCGTCCCTCATCTAATAATCTTATTGGATCGCTAACATCTATATGCTGAAGTAAAACTCTATTTGCATATCTTTTTTGAGGATAAATAAAACTATTATTGTATAAACAAAAAATACTAATAACCAAAGCAATCAAAATAACAGGAGATGAAATTTGCCATAAACTTAATCCTCCACTTTTCATTGCAGAAAGTTCACCGTCAACAGAGAGTCTACCAAATAATAATAAAGCAGAAAATAAAGTACTAATTGGAATTGAATAAGAAATAAAATAAGAAATTAGATTTATAAAGTAAATTACTATAATTTTTATCTCTATACCCTTTGAAAGGATATCAATCATTTTAGGAATGGATAATAAACACATTGTAAATGTTACAATTAGTAATGTAGAAACAAAAATTAAAAAGTAATTACGTAATATATAGTTACTCAAATGCATATTAGAAAATCCTACCTGTTCCTTTAAATATTTAAATTTTATAGTGTATTATAAAATATCATGTTACATAATTCTACTTATGAAGAAAAATAACTTTACAGTAAATTACAATCAAGATGGTTTACGTCTTTTTGTTGTTATTGCAGATGAATTATCAGTATCAAAAAAACAATCTCAGTTTTGGATAGATTCTAAATTAGTATTAGTAAATAAAAAAAGAGTTTGGATAAAAAAACACATTGTAAATGAAGGTGATTTTATTGAAATTTTATCTTTAAATAATACTCTTAAATTACCAAAAAAAATCCCTATAGTATGGCAAGATAGCTATTATATTATAATTAACAAACCTCCTGGATTAATTACTAATGCTGCAAAAAATAGCATTGAAGAATCTCTTAGAATACAAGAAGGAAATCTTAATATTGTTGCTGTTCATCGACTTGATAAAGAAACTTCGGGATGTTTGATTTTTGCTAAATCATCTAAAAATAAAAATAAAGCTATACCTTTATTCAAAGAAAAAAAAATTATAAAAATATATCGCGCTATAACAATTGGAAAATTTCCACGAATATGGAAAGAAATTAGAACAGATATAAGTGGATATATGGCAACAACACTTGTTAAAATATTAGATCATAACAAAATAGGCTCTTATCTTGAGGTTAAAATAGAGACAGGTAGAACTCATCAAATAAGAAAGCACCTGGCATACAAGCGATATCCAGTTTTGGGTGATAAAAAATATGCAGGAACGGGAAATAACCTATCTTTAGAACAACCTCGTCATATGCTTCATGCATATTGTTTAATTTTTAATCATCCTTTTACAAATGAAAGAATTTCAGTAAAAGCACCGATTCCGTCGGATTTTAAAAAATGTTTAAATCAGGTTAAATTATCTTAATATGCTCTTTTATTATTTTTTTCCATAAAATTAATAAAAGATCTATTAGCTACTCTATTTCCACCGGGTGTAGGATAATTTCCAGTAAAATACCAATCTCCTTTGTGATTAGGGCATGCGCTGTGTAATCCTTCTATGCTTTGATAAATGATTTGAACATCTGCTTTTATATTTTTTGGAGTTAGTATCTTTGTTATTTTTTCTGATATTTCATCTGTATTTAAATAATTAAATAATTTTTTGACTTCATTAACTGAATCTCTTGCAAGCTTCTTTTCATCTTCAATAGCAGCTTGATAAATATCTTCTAATAAACTTTCTTTCCCTTTCTCTTTAATTAACTCAATTGCAGCTTCGAATGCTATAAAATCACCCATTTTAGACATATCAATACCATAACAGTCAGGAAATCGTATTTGAGGAGCAGTTGAAACAACTATAATTTTTTTCATTCCTAATCTATCTAGTATTCTTAAAATACATCGTCTTAATGTAGTTCCTCGAACAATAGAATCATCAATAACAACAAGGGTATCAGCTGGCTTTATAATTCCATAGGTTGTATCATAGACCTTAGCAACTAAGTCTGTTCTATCAGCATCAGCTGTTATAAAAGTTCTTAATTTTCCATCTTTATTCATAAGCTTTTCAACTCTAGGTCTTATAGATAATAGATTTTTAATATTCTCCTTACTTTCATCATTTTCTAAAGCTTCTTTAATTTGTTCTGATGTATATGAATATAACTCCTCAACCATACCATAAAAAGCGGTTTCAGCTGTATTAGGTATATATGAAAAAACAGTATTTTTAATATCAAAATTTATAGATTTTAGAACTCTATTTACTAGAGATTTACCAAGATTCTTTCTTTCTTGATATATATCATGGTCGGTTCCTCTCGAGAAATAAATACGCTCAAAAGAACAAGGTCTTTTTTGTAATGAATCGTTAATCTTATCATGCAATATTGTACCATCTTTTTTAACAATTAATGCATGACCTGGACTAATTTCATGAATATTTTCTATTGGAACATCTAATGCTGTTTGTATTTGTGGTCGTTCAGATGTTACCACCACTATTTCGTCATCCTGATAATAAAATGCTGGCCTTATTCCTGCCGGATCACGAAGAACAAAAAGATCTCCATGCCCTAGCATACCAGCCATTACATATCCACCATCAAAAGCTCGTGTAGCTTTTTTCAAAACTATACTTAAATCTAACTCATCAATAATACATTCTGTTATCTTAGTATGCTGTAAACCTTTTGATTTATATTTCCTAAATATAGCGTCAATAGCTTCATCAAGAAAATGTCCAATTTTTTCCATAACAACTACAGTGTCTGTTCTATTTCTTGGATGCTGACCTAATTCAACAAGCATCTCAAACATTTCATTATTATTAGTTAAATTAAAATTTCCGGCTAAAACTAAATTTCTTGTCATCCAGTTATTTTGACGTAGAAAAGGATGACAAAATGTTTCTCCTGAAGACCCATATGTACCATACCTCAAATGACCAAGCATTAATTCTCCAGCGAATAATAGATTATCCTTAATCCAATTTCCATTGTGATATTGTTCGTGATTTGTTTTATAAGCTTTTACAAATGGTTCTAATAAACGATTTCTTACATCAACAAGTGGATTATCGCTAGCGGAACGTGTACGAAAAATATAGGGATTACCTGGCGGCATGTCTAATTTTATTACCGCTGCACCAGCACCATCTTGCCCTCGATTATGCTGCTTTTCCATTAATAATGTAAGTTTATCTATCCCGTATGTTGGTGTGCCATATTTTTCAATATAATAATTAATTGGCTTTAAAAGACGTATTGCTGCAATTCCACACTCATGTCCGATCTTATCGCTCATTTACATACCCTCCTCAGGTTATGTTAGTTGGTTAATATAATAAAAATGTGCCTTATTAATTCTTTTAAGTCAATTCGCATTAATTTTAAATAATTTTATTGCTGAATTATTCAATATCATGTTTAAACAATCATTGATTTTTATTACTAATAAAATTTAATAAATAAGAATATATTATCCATTTAAAGAAAGTTTTATAAAGATGTCAGAAATTACTAAATTAGATAATAATGATAACGATAATATAAAAGCTGATAATGGTATTTATGCGCCATCTAATGTAAAAAAATTAGCTAAAGATCTAGGAATAAGTTTAGAGGATATCAAAATATCATCAAATAATAAGCGTTTATCACTCGATGATGTTAAAAATCTTGCAAAAAATCGTATTAATGAAGCCCAAGATAGTTCTTTTTTAAAATCATCTAATACTGGTAAACAAATTCAAATAGGTATGCACTCATATCATATTGATTTAATTGATGAGATGCATTCAAGATGGCTTGAGAATGATCAAGAATTAGAAGATACATGGAAATCATTTTTTGAAGGATTTGAGCTTGGTACAAATATTCATATTACATCTAATAATCATGAAAAAGTAATTTCAGATGACGATAAGCAGGCTAGATTCCTAGGATTAGTTTATGCCTACAGAGCAATAGGTCATACAATGGCAAAATTTAACCCGTTAATTGATCAACCAAAACAGAACCCTCGACTTTCACTTGATAGACTTGGATTTTCCGAAAGCGATCTTGATAGAGTTTACAATACTGGTAATTATCTTAATGGAATAGATCTTAGTGTTAGAGATCTTATAAGTGGAATGGAGCAAACATATTGCAATACTATTGGTATAGAGTACTTACATATTCAAGAAACAGAAAAAAGAAAATGGATTCAATCCCAAATAGAACCTTCTCTATTTACTCCTGAATTTTCAAAAGAAAAAAAATTAGATATATATAAAAATATAATTGAAGCTGAAACATTTGAAGAATTCTTACAATCTAAATTTTTAGGACAAAAACGTTTTTCTCTTGAGGGGGGAGAAACATTAATGGCTATTCTTGATAATATATTTCAACGCTGTAAACATAATCAAGTAGACGAAATTGTTATGGGTATGGCCCATAGAGGTAGATTAAATGTTTTAGGAAATTTTCTCGGAAAATCTTTAGAATATATTTTCCGAGAATTTACTGCTGATTATATTCCTGATACAATATATGGAGATGGAGATGTTAAATATCATCTAGGATATGAAACAAATAAAATAACAAACGATGGTCATTCAGTTGATTTAACATTATCAGCAAATCCATCTCATCTAGAATCAGTCGATCCAGTTGTTCAAGGAAAAGCAAGAGCAAGGCAAAGAAAAAGAAATGATTTTGAAAGAAAGAAGGTTTTACCTATTTTAATACATGGTGATGCAGCTATCGCTGGACAAGGTATTGTATCTGAGGTATTTAACTTTTCTCAACTTCCAGGTTATAGAACTGGAGGTACAATACATATAGTAGTTAATAATCAAATAGGATTTACAACTGGCCCAACTGATGCCAGATCAAGTCGTTATTGTTCTGATGTAGCTAAAATTGTGGAAGCTCCAATATTTCATGTTAATTGTAATGATCCAATTAGTGTAATTGCCGCGACTGAAGTTGCTTTTGACTACAGACAAAAATTTGGATCTGATGTTGTTCTTGATATGTATTGCTGGAGAAAGCACGGACATAATGAATCTGATGAACCGGCGTTTACACAACCCGTATTATATAAACAAATTTCTAAAATGGAAAAAATTAGTAAGGTTTTCGGAGATCAATTAATAGAATTCGGAGATATAACTAATAATGATTTAAAAAAAATAAGGAAAACATATTTAAACCTTCTAGAAGAGGGATTTTCAAAAATTAAAGAAAATAAATCTGAAAATAAAAATCCTTTTTCTGAATCTACAGGAAAAAAACAACCTCCTTACTCATTTGATGTCTATAATACTAGTGTAGATAAAAAAACATTACTACATATTGTAAAACAACATGCAAAATTTCCAAATGATTTTAAGGTACATCCTAAAATAAAAAAACAACTCGATTTAAAGTTAAATGCATTTGAAAAAGATTTAGGAATAGATTGGGGTTTATCTGAAATACTAGCATTCGGAAGCTTACTCATTGAAAAAACACCTGTTAGGATAAGCGGACAAGATGCAAAAAGAGGAACTTTTAGTCATCGGCATGCAGTATTATATGATACTGAAAATAGAGAAAAATATACAAATCTTATGGATTTAAGTGATGATCAAGCTAAATTTTGCGCATATAATTCTCTTTTATCAGAAGCGGCTGTTCTTGGTTTTGATTATGGATATTCTGTAGACTTTCCAAAGATGTTATGTATATGGGAAGCGCAATTTGGTGATTTTGCAAATGGAGCACAGGTTATAATAGATCAATTTATTACAAGTAGTGAATCGAAATGGGGAAGGCTTAGTGGATTAGTTATGCTACTTCCTCATGGTTATGAAGGTCAAGGCCCTGAACATTCATCTGCACGACTTGAACGATATTTACAATCATGTGCTGATAATAATATTCAAATTTGTAATTTATCTACCCCAAGCCAGTTATTCCATGCTTTTAGAAGACAAATGAAACAGGAATATCAAAAACCTTTAATAATTATGACCCCTAAGAGTCTTTTAAGACATAAAAAATGTATATCAAAAGTAGAAGACTTTACTGATGGTCACTTTCAAAATATAATCGATGATTCTATGATAAAGAAGAATGATGTAAAAAGAGTTATATTTTGCTCAGGTAAAATTTATTATGAACTAATAGAAAAGATTGAAGACAATAATCAAGAAAATATAGCTATAGTTCGTATTGAACAATTTTATCCACTTCAAATTTCTGATTTAACAGATATTTTAAATAAGTATCCAGAATCAGCTGAAATTGTATGGTGCCAGGAAGAACCAAAAAATATGGGTGGATGGAGTTTTATTTTCCCTTATTTATTAGACGCCTCTGATAGAAAACCAATTTATATTGGAAGAGAAGCCGCAGCTAGTCCAGCTGTTGGATCTGCAGCAATACATAAAAAAGAACAAACAAAATTGATTATTAAGGCAACAGTATTAAAATCATAAATTGAATTTATTAAGGAAAATATCTATGCAAATTAATGTAATAGTTCCCTCGATGGGAGAATCAATAACAAACGCGATTATTTCTAACTGGTTTGTGAATGATGGAGATTATATTGAAAAGGATTCTCCTATGTATGAATTAGAAACAGATAAAATAACTTCAGAAATTAATGCAGAAGTATCAGGCATAGTTCACATTAAAGTAAATGTTGATGATGAAGTTGAAATAGGATCTATTATTGCAACAATTGACGAAAAAAACATGTCTAAAAATCTTAAAAAAGAAGAAAAGTTGATTAAAACGGAAACATCAGCCACAGAAGTTAAATCAATTGATGTTATACAAGATAATTCTAGTAGAGAAGATAGAAAAAAGATGAGTCCTCTTCGAAAGAAGATCTCGCAACGTCTTGTTACAGCAACTCAGGAAACTGCTTTATTAACCACATTTAATGAAGTGGATATGAAAGCATTAATGGATTTAAGAAAGCAAAAACAAGAAAAATTTATTAAAGATCATGATGTAAAATTAGGCTTTATGTCATTTTTCACTAATGCAGTTGTTAAGGCTCTTCAAGAAGTTCCAGGAGTTAATTCAAGAATTGAAGGAGAATATATAATAAAACAAAAATATTTTGATATTGGCATTGCAGTAGGGACTGATAAGGGACTTATGGTTCCTGTTGTTAGAGATTGTGATAATAAATCATCAGCAGATATTGAGAAATCTATAGCAGACTATGCTAATAAAGCGCGGGACAATAAAATTGAACTGAGTGATTTAGAAGGTGGTGTTTTTACCATCTCTAATGGGGGTATTTATGGTTCTATGCTCAGTACACCAATAATTAACTTTCCACAACCAGCTATTTTGGGATTACATAAAATTCAAGATCGAGCAGTAGTTATTGATGGAGAAATAGTTATTCGTCCTATCATGTACCTTGCATTAAGCTATGATCATCGACTTATTGATGGTAAGGAAGCGGTTTCCTTTCTAGTTTCTATAAAAGAATCAATTGAAAATCCTATATCAATACTTAATGACTAAATATTTTACAAATTCTTTCTGTGGCATTTATAAGTAACTCCCGCGGATGCCCGCAGTTAACTCTAAACCATCCCTCACCGGAGGCTCCAAAAAAAGTTCCACCTGATAAAGCAACTTTTGCTTCATTGATTAATCTTTTTGATGTTTCTTGCCAAGCTCCACATCTTCTAAAATCGCACCAAACTAAAAAAGTAGCATCGGGTAACATTGGATTTAATAATGATACTTTAGATAATTCATGAAACACAATTTCAGTATTTTTTCTTAAATAATCTAATAGTTCATTTTTATAAATTACTCCTTCTTGTGACATTAATGTCTTTATTGCAATTTTACCAAATAAATTAATATTATCGACGTGGGATAATTTCTGTTGTCTTACTAATTTCTTTTTTACTTCATTATTTGGGATAATAATAAAAGAGCTTTTAAGACCGCTAGTATTAAATGTTTTTCCTATAGAATGTGCCATAATTATAATATCTTGAGCATCCTTTATACTAAGAATTGAATGGTGAGTATGTGGCTTATAAACAATATCACTGTGTATTTCATCACTAAAAATAAGTACGTTATTTTTTTTACAAGTTTTAACTAACCATTCTAGCTCATCTCTCTTCCATACTCGTCCTCCAGGATTATGTGGATTACATAAAAAAAACATTTTTACTTTTTCTTTTGATAAAGATTTTTCTATTTGCTCATAGGGAAGCTCAAATCGATTATTTTCTATAACTAAAGGCAAATCAATTACGTTTCTGTTATGTGAGGTGATAGTTGTAAAAAAAGGTCCATAAACCGGGGAAAGAATAACAATATTATCTCCAATATCTGTAAAAGCTTTTATAGCCATACTCATGGTTGTTACTACAGAAGGTGATAATGAAATTGAAGTTAGATTAACTGATACGTTATGTTGATTTTCCATCCACCATTGAATTGCATTAAATATAGAGGGGTCGCTAATGGTATATCCATATATTGAATGATTAATCCTTTTTTCTAATGCCTCTACTAAAAATTTTGGTGACTGTAAATCCATGTCTGCTACCCAAAATGGATCAACGTCTGTAGTACCGTAATATCTATTTAATGCATCATATTTCTCAGATTGAGTACCTATCCTTGAAGGATTAACATTAAAATTATAAATATTCTTATTCTTCATAAAACCTCTATTATAGATATTTATAATGAAAATCCATTAAATAAAAAAACTATCAAAAATAAAGAAACAGTGATTAATAAAGAATATGAATAATAGGGAGTTGGGTAATTCATATCTTTAGACTGAATTTTTTTTGATATAAACGATAAAATCGAAAGCGAAAGAGTTATTAAAAGCCAATTTAAAAAAATAAATTTATTTTCTATACTATGCTCTACTCTACTACCTGCCGGGCCTACTAATGGAAGGAGTAAACATAATATAAAAAAGGAAAGTCCCGAAAGAATATTCAATAGCAAGCTTATTGAGGGCTTACAAATCCATTGCTTTATATTAAAATTCATAAATATATCCTTAAATAATTAAAAAATAATATATATTTTAAATTAATACATTATATTTATGCACAAATGAAGTTCATTGATTTATTATAAGATATAAAATGAATACTTTTCTATGCAAATAAAAAAGAAAAAACAAAAAATTATTGGATCAAGTGCTGTTTTAATAAGTATTATTATCCATATATTTCTATTATCATTAGCAGGCGGTATCGTTGCGCTAAAATATTTTAAAAGAACACCTGCTAAATTTAAAATAGAAGAACAAAAAGCATTAGAAAGAAAAAAACTAGAGCTTCCTATTGAAACAAAACCCTTTATGAGTCAAATGTCTAAACCTCAGAGTGAGATATCTAAAAAAATAACCACTACATCTCCAGCAAAGTTTACTATACCTGAACAATCTAACTTTATTAAAATGGCTCCACTTCCTTCCTTTCAAGGAAGTTATACAAACTTTAATAATAAAGACCGGAGACTTGTATTTAATTCTAAATATCGAGAAATTGATTTTGGTATATCAAAAGTTGATTTTTTTGGTACAAAGTCATCAGCTGAAAAAATAGTAATAATTATTGATTCATCAAATGATCTTGTTCATGACAGAATGGGTGGTCTTGAAGTATTTAAATTAATTTATGAAGATACATATAATTTAATTACGAATTTAAGATCATCTACTTTATTTAATTTAATTGTATTTGATGGAGATAAGATTTTATCATATGAAAATAATCTTATTCCAGCAACTGCAATACATAAAACAAATATGCTAAATTGGGTATCAAATATTAATACTAATTCATACCAAATTGGATTAACAAATTCTAAATATAAAAATAATGATACAATAAATTATTATTTACCAATGGAAAAAAATGATATTACAGGTTGGCTAGGAGCATTCAATATTGCAGCTAAATTAAAACCCGAAACTATTTTTATATTAACATCAAATTGGGGAAATATTACGGATCTATCATTAGCTAACGTATCTTATTTTTCTCGTAAAAAAATACTTCAGCAATATTTAGATGCGCGATTAGAATATCTTATTAAATATGAAAAAAATAAATTTGAGGAATTTCCTGATTCAATTGATGAGCTGTATGCAATTTCATTAAAAATGCTTGAGCTGGAGAATCAAGAGAGAGACAACATGTTAATTGATCATAAAATTTTGCATAATTGGGATGATATTCTAAAGGAAAACAATGTTGAAATGCCCTCATGGATTGAATGTAAGGATCCAGGAAAAATTAATATTTTTCCCTCTGAAACTAGATATTCATATGATGAGGTTTTAGAAACATTCTTTACTATTGCAATGAATAATTATAAGCAACTTGGATTACCACAAATAAATTTTATATTAGCCCCCAATAAAAGAACAATTATTAATAATTATAGTGATGAAGCTCCTTTGATGTCTTCTCAATATAAGTTTTTTCGACTTAGTAGAATGATAAATGGAAGAGTTAGAAAAATTCCGGTATTTGATTCTATAGATAATGAGCTTTATCAAAATGAATTTGAAGTAAGGAAGTTAATTGATGACAAAAATGAGAGTAATTTATGAAAATAATTTTATTTTTATTATTATTTTTATCTGGATTAGTTAATGCAGAAAAAAATAGCTTTAAAAATCTGAATGGAGAGATATTAGAAGATACCTTAATTAGGTATAATTGGGAAACTCAAGAGGCAACATTCGATAAATCAGGTAATATTCCCTTGAGTATCTTTTCTACAAAAGATCAAGAATACATACTTCAATAT
>MDSV01134573.1_pt1 | contig 12277 bp, 11 predicted proteins | sample 810851 | NCBI WGS metagenome assembly MDSV01 (sample SAMN05326640, study PRJNA326480) | marine metagenome | isolation source: seawater | place: Atlantic Ocean: North East | collected 2012
GAACAGCAGCAATAGCAGATGCAGCAATAACAGGTGCAAAAGTAGCAGCAGCAGGATTAGCAGCTAATACATTAGCAGCTGGTGCAGTAACAATTGCTAAAGTAGATGTATCAAGTTTGTCAGGAGGTAATGTTGCATTTGAACATGTAAATAATGTTTTCACTAAAGCTCAAAGAGGAACTATAACAGCATTAGGTTCAGTAAGTTCAGATTTCAGACCTGACTTTTCATTAAACAATTTCTTTTCTGTAACATTAGGTGGATCAGTTACAATAGCTAATCCAACTAATCAAGTTGCAGGTCAATCAGGAGCAATAACAGTAACACAAGATGGTTCAGGAAGTAGAACTTTAAGTTTCGGAACAGATTTTGACTTTGCTGGTGGAACAGCTCCAACATTAACAGCAACAGCTGCAGCCATTGATGTACTTTCTTATTATGTTGTCTCAGCAAATAATATAGTCGTCGATTCCATATTGAATGTGAGTTAACCATGATTCCAGGTAGTTTAGCGGGAACAGGGTTACTTAGAACAGGATCAACAGGAGGATCTAGTTTCTATACTCATCAAATTCCTCATTCAGCAAGATTTGATGCAGATGGTACTTCATCAAGTGCATCTAGATTAACAAAAACTTTTGGTACAGTTGATTCTAATGTTCACTTCACATTAAATTTTTGGATTAAAAGAGGAGCTATTGATGGTAATACTCCACATGGTAGTAGACCCATGACTTTTTTTACTCCTAGAAGTGGAACAAGTGGTTCAGTCTTACATGAATTTCAATTTGGTGCTACTGGATCTTATGCAGCAGGTAATGCAATTGTTATAACTAATACAAATAGTGGTACATATGTTTTATCAACTCAACCTGAATATCCGGACACTAATGCTTGGTATAATATTCATATACAAGCAGACCTTGATAATGGAACAGCTGGTGAAAAATTAAAAATATTTGTGAATGGAGGAGAACAAACTTATGCAACAGATAACAGAGGTTCTTATACTTCATTTGCAGGAATGGTAGCAGGTGCATGGACCATAGGAGATTATTATAACTATGGATATAGCATAGATTCTAATATAGCACAGTGGGCATTTGTGGATGGGACTACATATGCTCCTACCGTATTTGCCGAAGAAAAGGCAGGTATTTGGATTCCAAAGGATTTAACATCTGGTATTACATGGGGTAGTGCTGGACATTTATTAATGTTTCAAGATTCTAGTTCTTTTGGAGATGATACATCAGGTACAGGAAATGATTGGACTACTGTTAACATGGGAACTGATCATCAAGAATTAGATACACCAACCATAGGAACAGGATAGGAGAATAATATGGCAGGTAACGCAAATTTCTGTACTTTTGATGGAACAATGAATGATAGATATACTGTTTGCAAACTAGGTTTTGGTAATAGAAGAATTATAGGAGTATCTTCAGCAGATGTTTTTACTTTTATTTCTAATATGGGATTCACCTCTGGTAAATGGTATTGGGAATTTTCAGTAGATGTACAAGGCTCAACTTATCCAGCAATAGGTATAACTGCTGCTTCTTATGATAGAAAATATGATCCATCAAACAATGGATTTAATTCATGGGTTTTTAGGTGGAAAGTGCAAGGAACAAGTTTAGAAAGTAAAGTAAATCTTACTAGAGACAAATGGGGTACTGTTACAACTACAGCAACAGGTATCAGTGGATTATCTGATGGGGATATAGTTCAAGTAGCTTTAGATGCCGATAATAGTAAATTATGGTTAGGTAAAAATGGAACATTTTTTAATAGTGGTAATCCTGCTGGAGGAAGTAATCAACAAGTAGCTTGGACAGGTACTCCAGAAACGATTCATATTATCTGGAGTGGATATACAACAAGTAGTATAATTCATATGAATTCAGGACAAGATGATAGTTTTGGCGGAAGAAAAACAAGTAGTTCTGCAGCAGCTTCAGACGACAATGGATATGGTGTATTTTATTACGCTCCACCAAGTGGTTTTTTAGCACCTTGCAGTGCTAATCTTACAGTTAATGCTGCAATTGATCCAAATGAAACTGGAGAAGCAACTTGTGAAAAAGCATTCTTTCAAGCTCCTTGGGTAGGTAATTTATCTAGTAGAGATATTAATGTTCCAGCACAACCTGACTTAATGATAATTAGAATAGCTAACTATGCTCAACATTGGCGTTGGTTTGATACAGCTAGAGATGGACCTGACGACTATGGACAAAAATATTGGGAATCAAGTGCTCCATCTAATGATCAATCAACTAATGCTCAAAGTAATATAGAACATGCAAATAGTTCAGTTATAGGTATTTCATCTGGTACTAATTTGAATAGTACTCAAGCACAATATGCAATTTGGGGATGGAATGTTTCTAATGGTGCTGCACAAAATAAAACTTATGCAGTTACAGTTGTAAGTGATTCAGGAAACAAATATAGATTAGATGGTCATGGAACAAGTGCTATAACAATAGATGTAAATGAAGGTTCAACTATTACATTTGATCAAAGCGATAATTCAAATGATACTCATCCATTAAGAATTTATACTGCTGCAGATAAATCAGGAGGAGAATATACAACAGGAGTAGTAACTACTGGTACAGCAGGAACAGCTGGAGCTAAAACAGTTATAACAGTAGCAGCATCTGCTCCAACATTATATTATCAATGTAGTTCTCATGCTCTTATGGGAGGTCAAATTAATACACATCCTATAACTGATGGTATTAGTACAACATATACTGAAGGTACTAATTTATCAAGATGTCAAGTTAATCAAGGTTTTGGAATGTCAATATGTAGATATGTTGGTGATGGAGGTAGTAGTAATATGACTATGGGTCATGGTTTAGGAGCAGCACCTCATTTTATAATTTGGAAAGATATGGATGCAAATAGTAATAACAAACAAGCTCATGCTTGGCATAGAGGTATGTCAGATGATTATTATTTGTATTTAAGTGCAACTTCTGCAGAAGCGTCTACAAGTGACGGTTCAGTTGATACAAGTGCTGTAAGTTCAACAGTATGGGGTTTCAATAGAACAGGTGGTAATGGATCAACAACTGTAAGTCAAAATGGTCATGATTATATTGCCTATCTGTGGACTTCAATTGAAGGATTCAGTAAGTTTGGATCCTACATAGGAAATGGAAATGCAAAAGGTCCTAAAATTTATACCGGGTTCCGTCCAGCTTTTTGGTTTATTAAATGGATTGCTAATGGTGCATCTGCAGAACAATGGAATGTTAGAGATACAGTAAGATCACCTTTTAATCCAACTGATGTTCCTACTGTTGGAGGTTATAGTGGTTCTTCAAATCTTCATGAAATGGAATGGGATACTAATGATGCAGCTGCTGCAGGAACTTCACATGGATTAAATGTATTATCAGATGGTTTTCAATGTAATGATTCAGGTGGAGCTATAAATGTTGATGGAGGATATTATATTTATGGAGCTTGGGCAGATATTCCATATAAGTATGGTGTTCCTTTAGGAGATATAGGAATTACTACAAGTACTTGGGCTAACCAAAGATATTCATGATAAATAGTTTATAAATAACAATATTGAATTGTTTATTATGAGCTCAACCAATTTAAGGAGAAATAAAACATGTGGGCATTAGTACAAAGCGGTTCAGTGGTTGCCGTATATAAAACACCAAGAGCAGTAAATATAGGTGGTATTAACCATCCAAGAACAATTTTTAATTTCTGGTCAGCAGCACAATTAAAAGCAATAGGACTTTATTCTTATACAGAAGTTAATGCAAATCCAAATAATAATTATTATGATGCAGGAACTTCAAAAACTGTTATTAATGATTCAGCTGGAACAGTAACTAAAACATATACAAATACATTGAAAAATTTAGGAGATGAAAAATTTACTGAAGATGATAAAACAAATGGTTTAATTCCTTCAGATAAAGATGTAGGAGATGTTAAATCAGAAGGTTTAAAAACACAAGAAATAAGAAAAATTAAAAATCAAGCAAGTAGTGCTTTAGAAAGTTCAGATTGGTATGTAACTAGAAAAGCAGAAGCTGGAACAGCAATTCCATCTGCAGTTGCAACTTATAGAACTGCTGTAAGAGCTAATACAGCTATTATGGAAGCAAAAGTAAATGCTATTTCTGATACAACAAATCAAACTAACATGGATGCATTTATAGTATTGAAAACTGATACATATAAAGAAGATGGAACAGTAGAGACTATAGCTCATTTGAACAACTGGCCAACAAGACCAGAAATATTAGATTAGGAGAAATAAATGGCATTAACAACAGTATCAAATACAGGAATAGCAGATGGTGCTGTCGGTGCAGCTGAAATAGCTGCAGGTGCTATCGCAGCAGTAGGAATAGATGATGGATCAATTACAGCTAAAAAAATAGCTGCAGGTGGTTTAACTTCTAATACATTAAATGTTACAAACTTACAAGCTGGTAATGTTGTATTCGATCATATAGCAACTACATTTTCTGCTGCACCAACATTTTCTTCAACATCTAATTTTACTGGACAGGCAACATTTGCAGGAGCTTCTCAACATAATGGACCTTCAAGAGGAAGATTTGTAACTCTTGGTCATATTAAAGCTGAAGGTGCAGTAACATCTAACACTGTTACTTTAAATTTAGCTAATGGAAATTTCTTTTCATGGACTACTAATGCAGCTGTTACAGTTGCAAATCCAACTAATGCTAATACAGGTCAATGTGGATCGCTTATAGTAACATCTAATGGATCTTATACAGTATCATTTGCTGAAAATTGGAGATTTCCTGCTGGAACAGCACCAACTTTATCAGCTACTGCTGGTTTAACAGATAGGATAGATTATATTGTAGTTGCAGCAAACGCAGTACATGCTGTAGCAACATTGAACTTGGATGATAAAGCATAAGGAGATATAATGTCAGTACATAATTTTGCAAGTGCAGTAAGAGCAGGAGCAGCTGGAGCTGGTGGTACATCTGGTTTTTATGAATATCAAATCGAGCATTCGGTAAGAGGAGATGGTACTTCTGGAGATGATTATACTTTAAAGAAAACAAGTGTAGGAACACCAACAAATAATGATAAGGGTACTTTAAGTGCTTGGGTAAAAAGAACTGAAATAAATACTGGAGGTGACTTTAATGCTTGGTTTTATGGAGGAACTGGTAATACTCAATTTGATATGATTAACTTTGATGGTGATGATAAGATTAGAGTTCAAGGACAAAGAGGTGGTACAAGTTATGGTCATAAAAGTGTAGGTATTTTTAGAGATGATACTGCTTTTTATCATATAGTAGTAGTTTTTGATTCAGCACAATCAACCGCAAATGATAGAGTAAAAGTTTATGTAAACGGTAATTTAATAGATACATCTGGAACTCATGGTAGTGGTCATTATCCTCAAAATGAAGATTTTAAATTTAATACTAGTGGTACTACACAATATGTTTTAGGAACTGAATCTTATTATGGTGTATATAATTTTAATGGATATATGGCCGAAGCAATTTTTGCAGATGGTCAAGCCTATGCACCAACACAATTTGCAGAAACTAAAAACGGTATGTGGGTACCAAAGGATCCTACGGGTACAACTTTTGGTAACAATGGTTTTCATCTTAAATTTGGAAACTCTGGTTCATTAGGTACAGATTCAAGTGGCAATGGTAACAATTTTACAACAGGCATGGGCGCAGATCATCAAGTAGTTGACAGTCCAACATTTGGGAGTTAATTAATATGGCATCTTCAGGAACTTTTTGTACTTTATCAGTTATGAATCCAGATATTACTACATATACTACACCAGCACTTACTAATGGTGGTACTCGTTTAGTGAGTAAAGTAGGTAATGCTGCTTCAGCCACTTTTGGATTTAGAAAAGGAGATGGTAAATATTATTTTGAAATATGTTCTTTAGATAATATAGTAAACTCAGCTATGGTGGGTTTTGCAGGACTCGGTTGCGACTTTAATAATTATCCAACTTCAGGACCAGGAGTTTTGTATAATGCAACAAACGGACAAAAATCAGTAAGTAGTTCTGGTACAGGAAACATGGGTAGCACAACATCTTATGGAGCATCATGGACTAATGGGGATATAATAGGTGTTGCTGTAGATTGGACTGGTTCTACTATTGAGTATTATAAAAACAATTCAAGTCAAGGCTCTATATCTATATCAGGGTTAAATGACGGCACACTATATTATCCTGCTCTTTATGGAAATGTTCAACTATTATCAGCAAATTTTGGTGCTGACAGTAGTTTTCAAGGAGGTAAAACAGCTCAAGGTAATTCAGACGAAAATGGATTTGGTGATTTTTATTACACTCCTCCTACTGGCTATCTTGCAATGTGTTCAGCGAACGCACCTATGTCAGCTGACTTAGATCCTGGTGGAGATGATGGAGCAGATGAACACCCGGGTAAACATTTCAATATAGTTGAATATACTGGTAATGCAACAACAGGACAATCTATAACAGGTATGGGATTCAAACCAGACATACTTATTTGTAAAATGACAAGTAGCTCTCAAAATTGGCAAATATATGCTTCATCATTATTAAATAGTAGAAATACACCTATGATGCTTAGATTAGATACTGATGGAGACCAAGATGATGACCAAAGTACAGGTAATAACAATAAAATTATTTCTACTTTTGATTCAGATGGATTTACTTTAGGACAAAGTGGAAGTGGACCAAATGACAGTGGAAGAACTTATCAAGCATTTGGTTTTAGAGTTAATGGGGGAACAACAGTTACAAATAATGAGGGTAATCATACAAGCGTAGTACAAGCAAATCAAAAAGCAGGTATTAGTATAATGACTTTAGCTCAATATACAAGTGCTAGTGGAGTTACTATAGGACATGGACTTGGAGTTAAACCTGCTATGTATTGGCATAAACCAAATGCTACTAGTTCAAAAAATTGGCATGTTTATCATCATTCATTAGGTGCAACAAAAGGAATGAATTTAAATAATGTTAATGGACAATCAACTGCAATAGGATTTTTTGCTGATACTGAGCCAACTACTACAGTGTTAAGTTTAGGAAATACACATGCAGGTACAGGAACAGGAATTGTATATGCGTGGGCAGAAATAGAAGGTTTCAGTAAGTTCGGCAGTTATGTAGGGTCAGGGAGTTCTGATGGTAATTTTATTGATTGTGGATTTAAACCAAAATGGGTATTCATAAAAAAATCAAGTGAAGCTTCAACTACTTATGGTTGGGCTAATTTTAATACTGTACATCAAAAAAATAATGCAGCTAATTTTTCTGGCGGATGGTTTGATACTTCTGCTGCTTTCAGTTCAAACTATCCATTTGAAATAAATGGTAGAGGTTTTAAGCATAGAAATAATAATACTAATTTGGATGGAGGTAGTAAAACCTATATCTTTGGAGCATGGGCGGATACTCCATTTAAGTATGGTACTGCATTCTAGTAACACAAAATAAATAAACAGCAAACTCTTATAAATAGTATAAAACAATGGAGTTCAAATGGCTGTACCTAATTCAAGAGAATCATTTAAAAATTACTGTCTGAGAAGACTAGGTGATCCAGTTATTGATATTAATGTAGATGATGAACAAGTAGAAGACAGAATAGATGAGGCTTTAAAATACTATCAAGATTATCACTTTGATGGAACTGAAAGAGTTCTTATAAAACATCAAACAACTGCAACTGATAAAACAAATGGATATATTACTTTAGATGAAAATGTAATTGGTGTGCAAAGAATATTAGATATTGGTCAAGCTGTTCAATCATCTAACCTTTTCAATATAAGATATCAAATTCATTTAAATGATCTTTTTGATCTTTCTGCAAGTTCATATGTTCCATATGTAACAGCAATGAGACATGTTGAATCTTTAGAAGAATTATTTGTTGGTAAAAAACCATTAAGATTTAATAGACATAGAAATAGATTACATATTGATATGGATTGGGATAATGATGTTGAAACAGATGAATATATAATTGTTGATGGTTATCAAATTGTAGATCCTGATACTTATACAGATATATGGGGTGATAGATGGTTATCAAGATATGCATCTGCTTTAATAAAAAGACAATGGGGTGATAATTTAAGTAAATTTGAAGGAGTACAATTACCTGGTGGTCAAACATTTAACGGTGCTGCTATAAGAGATCAAGCTCAAACTGAAATTGAAAAACTAGAAGAAGAAATGTTATCAGCTTATTCACTTCCTGTAGAAGATATGATGGGTTAAATGAATGCCAGTAAATCAATATTTTAATAATTTTTCATATGCCAGAGAACAAGATTTAGTTGAAGATTTAACTATAGAAGCTATCAAAATTTTTGGACATGAAGTAAAATACCTTCCAAGAACATTAAACAGAGAAGATGCATTATATGGAGAGGATACATTATCTTCATTTGATGATGCTGTTGGTATAGAAATGTATATAAAAAATGTGGAAGGCTTTGAAGGTGAAGGAGACTTCTTATCAAAATTTAATTTAGAAATAAGAGATCAAGTAACATTTACAGTAGCAAGAAAAAGATTTGATCAAGCAAGATCAGAGAAATTAACTACAGAAGTAGGATATAATTATGTTCAGGAGTCAGCAAATACAGCTGCACCTTCAAGACAATATCTAACAACTTCTGCGAATACTTCTTCATTTGGTATTCAATTGGAATCGGGTACGGACGAAGGTTATGCAATAACTACCAACAGACCAAATGAAGGAGATTTAATTTTTTTTCCAATGGTACAAAAATTGTTCGAAATAAAATTTGTAGAACATGAACAAGTTTTTTATCAAAATGGAAGATTGCAAACATATGATATTAAGTGTGAATTGTTTGCATATAGCAATGAAAGAATTCAAACAGGTAATTCAACAATTGATGTTGTTCAAGATACATTCTCTACAGATTTACTTAATAATGAATTATTACTTGATTTAGCTTCTGGTGAAGGTAAACTTCTTAATGAAGATGGTGATTCATTGTTATCAGAATTCAGATTAGAAAGTACTCAATCAACTGCAAATAATGAGTTGTTTTCTTCTAATAAAGATAGTACAATAAGTAGTGAGTCAATTATTGACTTTTCGGAGCAAAATCCTTTTGGCGATATAGATAGGTTCTAGTATGTTTGGACATCAATATTATAACGGTGTAATAAGAAAATATGTAATAGCTTTTGGTAGTTTATTTAATGATATTGTAATTCAAAGAATGAACAGATCAGGAGTTAAAATACAAAGTATTGCAGTTCCTATTGCATATGGACCTAAAGAAAAATTCTTAGTTAGATTCAGAGCAGATCCAAACCTTAGTCAACAAGTTGCATTAACATTACCCAGAATGGGTTTTGAAATAACTTCTATGGCATATAATGGTGCAAGAAAATTATCTTCATCATTGAGAAATATATCAATTAACACAAGTGATAATAATAAAGTTAAATCACAATATGTTCCTGTACCATATGATTTTACATTTGCATTATCTATATTTTGTAAAAATGCTGATGATGGTTCTCAAATCTTAGAACAAATATTACCTTACTTTAGACCAGAATTTACAATGAATGTAAGATTAATTCCAGAACTTAATATAGTTGCAGACACTCCTGTTGTTCTACAAGATGTCTCAACAGAGGATACATATGAAGGAAATTTTGAAGAAAGAAGAGCTTTAGTTCATACTGTTAATTTTAATTTAAAAGGATACTTATATGGACCTTCATCAAAGTCTGGTGTTATCAAAAGATCACAAGTATTTTTCTATCAGAATACAAATGCAGATACTGGACCTATAGAAAGATTAACTGTATCGCCTGCTCAACATGCAAACGGTGCACCAATGAATATTCCTGGTAATACTGAATCTTCAGTATCACTAGATAATATAGCAGCTAATAGTGATTATGGTTTTGCTCAAGATATTGAGTTTGATCAATTTAAAATAAACAATGAAATATTTACAGCTAACAATGTGGTAGACTTATAATGACAAAAACAAATTTAGAAAAATCAATGGAACAATTGCTTAACTTACCAAGCGAAACAACATCTATAAAAGATAAGATTGTTCCACAAAAACAAAACCAAGAAGTACTTCCTCCTGCAGATGAAGATAGAGCTGAAGAGGATTATAAGTATGCGAGAGAAAATTTAAAAGGTATAATAGAAAATGGGAATATGGCGTTACAAGAATTAACATCTATAGCGTCAACATCAGAATCTCCTCGTGCATTTGAAGTAGTAGCACAAATGGTAAAGAATCTTGCTGATGTAAACAAAGATCTCCTTGAAATACAAAGAAAGCTAAAAACATTAAAAGACGGAGAACAAAAAGATCCCAAAAATGTTACGAATGCATTATTTGTAGGCAGCACTGCCGAACTGCAGAAGATTATTAAAGGTGATAAGTAATAGTAGTTTTAAAAGGGCAACACCCTATTGTACATACAAAACACATTGAGGTCAACAGTTAATTATGGAAACATACCAAAAAAATCCTAATTTAAAAAAAGCATATCAAAATATAGAGTGGACTGAAGAGAATGTTAAAGAATTTGTTAAATGTGGAAAAGATCCAATCTATTTTATTAAACAATATGTAAAAATTATTAATCTTGATTTAGGTTTAACTACTTTTGATATGTATCCTTACCAGGAAAAGATGGCTGGTATGATATGTGATAGTAGATTTAATATTATTAAAACTTGTAGACAAGCAGGTAAAACAACTACATCTGCAGCAGTTATATTATGGCATCTTATATTTCAAGAAGAATATACTATTGCTATATTGGCTAATAAATTAACAACAGCAAGAGAAATATTAGGAAGAGTTCAAAAAGCATATGAGCATTTACCTAAGTGGTTACAACAAGGTGTTATAGTTTGGAACAAAACAAGTTTAGAATTAGAAAATGGTAATCAAGTTTTAGCATCATCAACAGGTTCATCTGCTATTAGAGGATTTTCAATTAACTTCCTATACTTAGATGAATTTGCATTCGTGCCCAGACATATACAATCTGAATTTTTTACATCTGTTTATCCTACTATTACATCAGGTAAAGAAACAAAAATTGTTATAACTTCTACACCTAATGGATTTGATTTGTTTTATCAAATATGGACCAATAGTGTTGAGAAAAGAAACGAATATAATAATTTAATGGTTAATTGGTGGGATGTTCCAGGTAGAGATGATGAATGGAAAAAGAAGACTATAGCAAATACAAGTGAAGATCAATTTAGACAAGAATTTGAAGCTGAATTCTTAGGATCTGCAAATACATTAATATCACCAAATGTATTAAAAAAGCTAGCGTTTATTTCTCCAATAGAATCTAATAATGAAGGATCATTAAAAATATATAAACAACCTGTTAAAGATAATTTTTATGTAACAATTGTTGATACTTCAAGAGGAGCAGGTATAGATTTCAGTGCATTTATAGTTATTGATTGTACTAAAATGCCATATGAAGTAGTTGCAGTATATAAAAATAATGTTATAGAACCTATATTATATCCAAATATAATTGTTCCAACTCTTAAACATTATAATAATTCTCATGTTCTAGTTGAAATTAATGATATTGGACAACAAGTAGCTGATATTATTCATAATGATTTAGAATATGAAAATATAGTTTGGTGTACATTTAAAGGTAGAGGTGGACAATTAATTAGTGGAGGATTCTCTGGTCAAGTGTTTAAAGGTGTTAAAACTACAAAAAATGTTAAAAGAATAGGTTGTGCTGGATTAAAAACAATGATAGAGAATGATAAAATAATTACAAATGATTTTGATGTTTTAAATGAAATAAGTACCTTTGTACAAAGAGGTAATTCATATGAAGCTGAAGAAGGAGCACATGATGATTTAGCTATGTGTTTGGTATTATTTGCATGGGCAAGTGGACAAAATTATTTTAAAGAGTTGACTGATACCGATTTACGTGCTAAACTAGCATATGAAAAGGATAAAATTATAGAAGAGAATATGTTACCCTTGGGATTTATGGATGCAGGTATGGGTGAAGAAGATGGCAGAATCATAAATAACTTTAACCCAGATGACGATAATGAGACCATTTATTAACGCAAGTACCATCAATTTATAAATATAGTTGATGAAATAAACTAACTGAATTTATAAGGAGAAATTAGATGCCTTTTCAAGTATCACCAGGTGTTAA
>MDSV01244793.1_pt1 | contig 12277 bp, 14 predicted proteins | sample 810851 | NCBI WGS metagenome assembly MDSV01 (sample SAMN05326640, study PRJNA326480) | marine metagenome | isolation source: seawater | place: Atlantic Ocean: North East | collected 2012
AATTAAATCACCAGCTCTTTTTGCCTCTAATGCCCCATTCTCTGTTAAATCCACATCAACCCAACCTGTAAATCTATTTTCAAGATTCCATTTACTTTGACCATGCCTAATTAATATTAAATAACTCATTTTTTTTTTGCCTAATTTAATATAAAAAAAAAATTGTTAGTTAAATGAAAAAAATATCTTTATTAACAAAAACAGCTTTTCATACATATAATATTGTACTGATACTATTTTATCTTTATCCTGGGAGTATTCTAGGTTGGTTATTTTATGGCAATATTCAAAAACAACCTCAATTGACCTCTGATTTTGTAGGATTTTCATCAAATCATGTTTATGCTTTTATTTTTTTATCCACATTAGGATTGCTTTCTCATTACAAAGATAAAATTAACTATTTATTCTTATATTTGTTTTTTGTTTCTATTTTTTTAGAAATCTGTCACAGTTTTATCCCCCAAAGAAGTTTTGAATATCGAGACTTATTTGGAAATTTTTTTGGAGTTTTTTTGATCTTCATAATATTTAAATTTTATAAATTGTATAAAAAAAAATGATTTTTAATCGTAAAAAAAATTATATTATTTTTATTTTGCTATTTATCACTGCTTGTTCTTCAGTTCCCCAAAATACTTCAAATAGTTGTAAAATCTTTGATGAAAGATATCTTTGGTATAAGTATTCTAAAAAAGTCGAACAAAAATGGGGAACCCCAATTTATATTCAATTGGCTATTATTAAAATGGAGTCCGATTTTGATTGGCTTGCAAAACCACCAAGACAAAAATTATTTAAGGTAATTCCATTTAAACGTCCTTCAAGTTCATTTGGTTATTCACAAGCTGTAAAAGGAACTTGGGAACAATATAAAAATGAAACTGGAAATAAGCTTGCAACAAGAGCTAGATTTAAAGACAGTGTAGATTTTATTGGTTGGTATACAAATAAAACTAAATCAATTTTAAATATTCCTATTGAGGATGCTTTTAAACAATATGTTGCTTATCATGAGGGATGGGGAAATTATAAATATTATAAAAAAAATAAAAAAGTAATAAATTTAGCTAAAAAAGTAAAAAAACAAGCTCAAATTTATAGGCAGCAACTATTTAAGTGTAGAAATATTCTAAATAAAAAAAAATATATTATTTTTTAGTTAATTGTTTATTCAGCTCAATATCTACAAAATCTATTCTTTTAGTATTTTTTGCCATAGCTAGATACATTGAAGGGGTGACATACAGTGTGAAGAATGTAGAGATAATCATTCCACCTAAAATTGTTGCACCGACAGCTAGTCTTGAACTTTCACCAGCACCGGGCCCAATATTTCCAACTACGAGAGGCAACATTGCTATCATTGTACTCAGTGAAGTCATTATAATTGGTCTAAATCTTATTTCACATGCTTCTTTAACTGCATCTTTTATATTTTTACCAGTTGTTCTAATTTGATTTGAAAAATCTACAATGAGTATACTGTTTTTAGTTGATATACCTATTAGGATGATAAGAGCTATTTGTGAAAAAATATTAATAGAAGTATTTAAAAATAAAATAAATACCAATCCACCAAAAATCGCTAATGGTACAGTCAAAATAATTATAAAAGGATGAATAAATGAATTAAATGTAGCAGCCATCACTAAATAAGCAGTTAAAAGAGCTAATAAAAAAATAACAAATAGTTCATTACTTGTTTCTTTTATTTCTTCAGATTTTCCTTTCCAGGCAATTTGATTTTTGGGTGCAATCTCAGACATGACATTTTCTAAATACGAAATAGCTTCAACTAAAGTATAATTTTCAGAAATATTAGTAGATATAGTAATTGCTCGTTGTCTATTATATCTAGCAAACTCTTTAGCTGAACCCTCTTCTTTAAAATTTACAAGATTTGCTAAAGATATAAGCTTGCCTGAAGTTTCCGATCTTACAAAAATTTTTGAAATCCCGTCTTTGTTTCTTCTATCTGAAAGATATTGTTGAACAATAATTGGGTATTCTTTTCCTAAACGATTAAATGTAGTAATTTTTTTTCCTCCATATAAAGTTTCTAAAGTTTTTCCAATCGATTGAGTTGAAACTCCTAGATCTTTAGCTTTATTTTTATTTATCAATAATTTAACTTCTGGTTTATTTCGATTATAATCAGATTCTATTCTTGAAAGATTTTTATTTGCTCTTAGTTTTTGGATTACTTTTTTTTGAATTTCCTCAAGTTCTTTATATGTATTTCCATAAATAACCATTTGTACTGGTTTGTTATAGCTAGAAACTCTAATAGATTGTGGAGAAATTGGAAAAGCCAAAGCTTGTGGTAAAGTTACTATTTTTCCTATTGCTTCTCTCAATACAACTTGTTGTCCCTTTTTTCTATTCTTCCAATCATCCAACAAAGCAATTATTATAAAACTATTGTAAGAATTAGCTGAGTTTCCAAAACCCGGAACTCTCATAATAAACCTTGAATATGGACTATCTTTAGCCTGCAAAAGAGGTATCAACCTTGCTTCAACTTTTTGAGCTTGTTCTTGTGTATATTCGAAAGAACTTCCCTCATCAGTTGAACCAATAATTAGGTAAGCTCCTCTATCTTCCATAGGCAATAGCTCTTTTTTTGAAAAACTAAATAACAATATAGAGGCAATTACTATAAAGATTATAAAGGAACCTACTACTTTTGTTTTATCAATTACCACATCTAATGTTTCTTTATAAAAACTAGATAAACTTAAAAATATTTTTTCAAATTTTTTGACTATTAGATTTTTTTTTGTATTTTTATTTGACAGAAATTTACTTGCTAACATAGGAGATAACGTTAGAGCGACAAATGATGAAATTACAATCGAAAATGACAGGGCTATTGCAGTTTCTTTAAATAATGTACCTGAAATACCTTTGATAAATATCAATGGAAGAAACACAGCAATTAAAATTAATGTTGTAGCTATAATAGCAAATGAAATTTGTTTGGATCCTTTATATGCTGCCACTAAAGGGGACTCTCCATTTTCTATTCTTCTATAAATAGAATCTGTCATAATTACTGAGTCGTCAGTAATTATTCCAATTGCTAAAATAAAACTTAAAAGAACAAAAATATTTATTGATAATCCAAAAATATACAAACCTAAGAAAGATGCAATTAAACTCACTGGAAGTGCAATTGCTGGAACAATGACTGCTTTTAAATTTCCTAAGAATAAATAAATGATTATAACAACTAAAATAAATGCAGTTATAAGAGTTTTGTAGACTTCCTCAATAGCTGACTCGACATAGTTTGCTCTATTAAAAGCTATTCTTAAATCTAGTCCATCAGGTAAAGATTTTTTAACTTGAACTATCTTTTTTTTAATATTGTCAGAAAGCTCAACGGTAGAAGCTCCACTTTTAGCATAAATACCAATCCCTACAGTTTTCAAATTTAATTGATCTTTAGTTTGTGCTTTAAAAAGAGTTTTTTCAGATACTGGACCAAATTCTATATCAGCAATATCTGAGAGTATTATTACTTTATTAGCAGATTTTTTAATAGGTAATTGTTTAATAGAATTAATATTATTGTAAGACTTATCAAGATTTAAAGTTAAATCGACATTATCTGCCTCTAGAGTGCCTGCAGGAAGTCTAATATTTTCACTTCTTAATGCACTCTCAACTTCCTGAATAGATAAATTATTTGCTGCTAATTTTATTGGATCAACCCAAACTCTAATACTTAACTCTCTAAGACCACCTACACGAATTCTTCCAACATTTTTCACACTCGAAAATTGATCTATCAAAAATCTTTCAGCATAATCTCCTAATTCTAAATCACTCCATGTTTCTGAAGAGAGTGCTAACCACATAGTAGTCGTAAATCCTGCTGCCCTTTTTAAAATTTGTGGAGGGTCAGATTCACTTGGCAAATTATCAACAACTCTTGCTACTCTCTCTCTAATATCATTTGCAGCATTATCTAAATCAATACTAGTATCAAACTCAATATTGATAGTGCTTCTTCCATTTTCAGATTTAGAGTCTATATTTTTAATACCTTCAGCGCCACCAATCACATCTTCAATTATTTGAGTAACCTCTTGATCTATAATAGCAGCTGCAGCAGACTTATAATCTACTTGGACTTGCACCACAGGTGGTTGAATTCCATCTGGTAACTCTCTTACTGGTAATTTCCAAAATACAAAAAGACCAAAGATAATTAATATCAGAGACATTACCCATGAAACTGTTGGCCTTTTAATGCTTAAATCTGTGATAAACATCTAATTTATTATAGGTTTAATTTTACCTCTAGGTCTTACTTTTTTTAATCCTTCAGCAACTATTTGATCTCCTTCACTGACCCCTGAAAGAATTTCAACTTTACCATCTCCTCTTAAACCTATTTTTACTTCAGTTTTATTAGTAATATTTTCATCTGAGACTGTGTAAATATAAGACTTATCACCCTCCATCATTACACTTGTGTCTGGAACACTTAATGAATCTCTCACATTAAATTGAATTGCAATTTCTAACAATGAACCTGATAACAATTCTAAATCTTGATTATTAATTTTTACCCTAGAAAGTAAACTTCTGGTATCGGCATTTATTCTACTTGAGATAAAATCAATTTCACCTTTAAAAACTTTGTCTTTAAAACTCGACACTCGTGCCTCAACTGGTAATCCTTTTTTTATAAATGGTGCAAAGTTTTCCGGAACTTTTATATCTGAAAATATTGTGGAATTATCATCCAATGTTATGATCAATATATTGTTTGATACAAATATGTCTTCAGTGAGTCCTACAAATCCTAAGACTCCATTGAAAGGTGCTTTAACATCTCCACTTTTAAGATTTAAGATTAAATCACCTTTTTGTACTTTGGTTTTTAATTTTAATTCACCGATGAGGTCATCTTTTCTTATTTTATAAGTTTTACTTTTACTAGAAATTGCTGTGCCAAATGTTTCCAATTTTTCACCAAATTGTTTATTTACTACGTTTGTAACAATTATACCTGGTGGGGGGATTTTGCTAAATTTTTTTTTGAAATGATTTCCAATCATTGTTCTTGCAGCTACTACAGTAATAATAATTAGAAAAAAAACTGTTACGATTGTTATAACTTTTGTAGATCTTTTCATTTAAATTATTCCATATTCAGCCCAAGAGCCGTCATATATTACCGGCAAATATTTATCATTTATTAAAGAATAAGCTAGAGCTAAAACGCATGCGGTTACACCAGAACCACAAGAGAATACCACATTATTTGGAAATTTATCTTTTAAATTTTTTTTAAAAATTTCACTAATTTCTATTTTAGTTTTAAATGTCTTATTCTTATTAATTAATTGGTTAAATGGAATACAAGTTGAATTTTTTATATTTCCACTTCTTAAACCTGGTCTCGGTTCTTTTACTTCACCTTTAAACCTATCTAAACTTCTTGCATCTATGACATTGAACTCTTCTTTAATGATGTTTTCTTCTATTTCTTTTTTATCTTTAACTAATCTTTTTATTTCTTTAGCTTTATAGTTTGATTTATTAATTTTTGGTAGTTCAGTGGATATAGACCTATTTTCATAGATCCATTTTTGGAATCCCCCATTTAATACTTTTACTGAAGAAGGTTTATGTCCAAAATATATAAAATTATACCAGCATCGACACGCACTAAGTACATCTGAATTATCATAAATTACTATTTCATCATCATTATTTATTCCCAGATCTGAGACAATTTTTTCCCATTCTTTGAAATCGACTAGCATGTGAGGTAGATCAGTTTCTTTTTTTGAATATTCATCTAAATTAAAGAATGTTGAATTTGGAATATGTTTTAGTCTGAATTCTTCAGATCCATTTCTTTTAGTATTTGGCATATGCCATGAACAATCAATAATTTTAAATTTGTCTAAATTTGTCTCAAGATCTTGAGTTTCAATTAATGACATTTTAATTTTTTTTAAGATATTTCTGATGATATTCTTCTGCTTTACAATAATTATTAATAGGTGAAATTTTTGTTACAACTTTTCCCGCAAGTTTCTCATTTATACTATCTAGAACTTTTTTTGCTATTTTTTTTTGATTCTCGTTTTCGTAAAAAATTTCACTTCTATATTGAGTTCCAAAGTCTGGACCTTGAGAATTTAAAGTTGTTGGATCATGAAATTTGAAGAATGTCTCAATTATATTTTCGTATGAAATAATATTTGGATCAAACTCTAATCTTACCACCTCAGCATGATTTGTTGATCCTAAACAAACTTCTTTGTAAGAAGTGTTTGGACTATTTCCTCCACAATATCCTACCTCAGTTTTTTTGATCCCATTAATTTCACTAAATTTATTTTCTGGTCCCCAAAAACATCCTAAAGCTAAAATTGCTATTTCCATTGATAATACTTAAAATTAATTTACTAATTATTCTTATGTTAAGCAAAAATCAATTGGGCTTTTTGTACATGTTTTTATCTATATGTGCATTTTCATTAATGGATGTGATAGTTAAATGGTCTATTGAGTATCCATTAGGTCAAGTTTTATTTTTTAGAGGATTTTTTGGAATAATTTTTTATTTTTTTATTATCCCAAAGGAAAGACTACATAATTTTTATGAGACTAAAAGAGCTGGACTACATTTTTTAAGATGCATATCAGGTTTAATTGCACTAGTTGCAATTTTTATTGCCTTAAGGAAATTACCTTTAGCTACAGTTGTAAGTATATCTTTTGCTGCTCCAATATTTACAACAATTTTTTCAATATTTTTGTTAAATGAAAAAGTAGGTGTTTTTAGATGGTTAGCCGTTATCATAGGATTTGTAGGTATCTTAATTATTACCGAACCAGGAATTAGTGGATTAAATATTTATTATTTTTTTCCAATAATTTTTTGTTTAGGGCTTTCTTATGTCGCAATAGCAATTAGACAACTTTCTACAACTGAACCAGTTTGGCTAATTTCTTTTTATTTTTCTTTATCTATAACTTTATTGAGTTTATTAACTATTCCCCAAGGATGGGTAATGCCAAGTTTTAATCATCTTATCTTACTGTCTTTAGTTGGAATTTTTGGTGGAGTTGCCAATTTATGGTTAAGCCAATCTTATAAATTCTCTGAAGTCTCACTTGTCACTCCATTAAAATATTTAGCTTTGGTATTTGCGATAATTTTTGGATATTTTATTTGGGGAGAGATACCAACAATTAAAACCTTGCTTGGTGCTTTTTTAGTAATTATTTCAACGCTAATAATTTTTAGAAGAGAAATTTATAAAAAAAAAATTATTACTTCTAAAACAATAAATGACTAAAATTCCTAAATATTGGAATATTGCAAAAAGACATCTTGAAAAAAAAGATAAGATAATGTCTAGACTTATTAGAAATTACAAAAGTCCTTCTGAAACTGTTCTGACAACTAGAAAAGATATATTCTTCTCACTATGTAAAAGTATAATAGGACAACAAATAAGTGTTGCAGCAGCAAATTCAGTTTTTTTTAAATTTAAAAAAAAATGTAAAAATAGAATTAATGTTAAAACAGTTTCACGTTTAACTTTTTCTCAACTAAAAAGTTGTGGCTTGAGTCGTCAAAAAGTCATTGGAATTAAAAGTTTAGCAAAACAAATATTAAATAAACAATTTAAACCAAAGTTGATAAGTAAAATGAGCGATGAAGAGGCTATTCTATATCTTTCGAGTTTAAAACAAATAGGAAGATGGTCTGCAGAAATGATTTTACTTTTTACTTACAATAGATCAAATATTTGGCCTATACAGGATATTGGCCTTTTGAGAGCAATTTCAAAAAATTATAAAAAAAAATATCTACCACCAGAAAAATTTGTAAATGAACTTAAAAAAAGATTTTCTCCATATTGTTCTGTAGCGACATGGTATTTATGGAGAAGTATAGATCCTGAACCAATACAATATTAATTACCTTCTACTATTTGGTGGTGCCTTTTTACATGTCCTTCAAGAATATCATGTGCTTCTTGATATTCTTTTGAGTCGTAACATTCTACTGCAGTATTATAATCAGGGAATTCAGCAACAATTATTCTTGGAGAATTAATTCCTTCATTAGTTCTATTTTTACCACCTCTAGTAAGGAATTTTCCTGAAAACTTTTCTATTGCTGGCTTAGCTTTACCTGCATATTCTTTTAATTTATCTAGATTATAAATTTTTTCGTATATACATACCCAATAAGCTTTCATAATTAATCAATCCATTCTTGATAATTGTTTATATTGTTTTGTAAAAATTTTGGCAATTTTACTAATGGATATTTTTCTAATTTACTTCCATTTCCAATCTTATTAGTTCTTTTGTCAACTTTAAGATCATAAATTGCTTGTTTATTTTCAATTATTCTCTCGATTTCCTTCGTGCTCATTGGGTTAATGTCAAATTCTCTGTGATGAAGATAAGACTTTAATTTATGTTCAATTTCTTTTGCTTTTTTAATATTAGAAAAATGCCAACCACCATTATCTATAAATTGAACATTAGTATATTTTGTTTTAGAAAAAAAAGTATCAATCCTAAAAAAAGGATATCTTTTATCTTTAATATTTCTTAGCCATTGAGGGGTAATTAGATTTTTCTTTTTACATGCTTTAGTGCCTATCCACTCAAGATCCGGAAGCTTAAGATTAAATTTGTAGTAAAACATTTCTTGTTTAAATTGTATTATTTTTCTGTTTATTTTTTTTAAATTTATATTTTCTAAGTTTGGTATTTCGTCAACATCAGAGATTAGAATTATATCCTCATCATTAGCATTTTTTAATCCCTCTGAAATAAAATTTCTTTGACTATTTTCTCTAAGTAACGCATTCATGATGTATTCACCATCATCATTTTTTGGATCATTAATTTTTGATAATCCTTTTGGTTCTTTATCAAATACTAGATAGATTATTTTATCTTTAAATTTTTCAAATTTTTTATGATTGAATTTTAATTCTCTTTTATCACCTTTATGAGTGAATATACTTTCAACAATAACAAAATAATCAACAAATTCATTTAATGTATTTAATCTTAGATCTAATACAACTTCTTCATCAAAGTACATAAAACAGTCGTAAATTTTCATAATTAATTTTTTAATCTTTTATAAATATCTTTATATGATAAAAAACTCCATGGCTGATAAATTAATAATTACTTTTCAAGAATATACTAAAATCGTTGAAAAATTAGCAATCCAAATTCATAATAATTATAAACCGACAGTATTAGTGGGTATAATGAGAGGTGCTGCACCAATTATAGATATTTTATCAAGAATTTTGAAATTACCTATAGCCTACATTGTGATTCAAAGTTATTCAGGAAAAGGCATAGAAGATAAACAAGGTAAGTTAATGTTTGCAAGAGAGATAAGCTCTCTAGCAAATAATAGAGATTTTAACAAAGTATTATTAATAGATGATTTGTCAGATACAGGTTTAACGTTAAATAAAAGTATAGAATGGTTAAAAAATTATGGACCTACAAAAAATTATATCAAAGAAGTTAAGACTGCTTGTTTATGGAAAAAAAAATCCTCAATTTTTGAACCAGACTTTTGTCCAGTTAGATTAGAATCTGATCCTTGGATTGTACAACCAACAGAGCATTACGAAGAATTAAGTATAGAAGAAATTATAAAAAAAAATTAATAGGGCTAGAATTTTCTAGCCCTATTAAATATATACTAAGCAACTGCAAAGCTAATTACACTCAGTATTGCGATCAACCATATTGCTGGTGAAGTACTTGAAAATTTTCCAGTAAATATCTTTATTAAAGCATAAGAAACAAATGCCAGAGCAATTCCATTACTAATACTATAAGTTAAAGGCATAGAGATCATTGCGAGAATGGCAGGAGCTGACTCTGAGATATCATTCCACTCAATATCAGTAATATTTCTAATAAATAAAACAGATACAAATAGCAAAGCAGCACCATCAATTTGTTTAGGCAAGCTTGTTGCAAGTGGAGCAAAGAATATACATGCCAAGAATAATAAACCTATTACCAAAGAAGTCATTCCAGTTTTACCACCAGCTTTAACCCCAGCACCAGATTCAACATAACTAGTTACTGTAGTTGTTCCCATCATTGCACCAGCAACAGTACCAACACTATCGGACAACATTGCTTTATTAATATCTTCAACTTTTCCTTGCTTATCTACTTTACCAGCAACGTTAGCTACAGAAGTTAATGTTCCAGCGGTATCAAAAAAATCAATGAACAATAAAGTAAAAATTACTGTAGACATACCTGCGGTCATTGCTGCAGAAAGATCAAAATCAAACAAATATGTCATTGGAGGAGGTGAGCTAGCAATTCCATTAAATTTTGCAAGTCCAGTAGCCCAAGCAATAATACTGAAAGCTAAAATACCAATTATGATATTTCCTTTAACATTCATTTTTTCTAAAACAATTATTGCTATGAATGTTGCACATCCCAAAAGAACAAGCGGGTTACTCAAATCACCTAATTGAACTAATGTTACTGGATTGTCTACAACCACTTCCATTATTTGAAGACCAATAATAGCCAAAAATAATCCTATACCAGCTCCAATTCCAAGTTTGAGACTTTTAGGTATTGAGTTAATTAACCAAGCTCTTATAGGCGTTAGAGATATTATCAAGAATAATACACCGGCCACAAGCACAGCTCCTAAAGCCTCTTGAGGTGTGTAACCCATTCCTGCACAAACTCCAAATGCAACGAAAGCATTTATCCCCATACCTGGCGCTAGACCAATTGGCCAAGTTTTTCCATAAAATGCCATTATGAAACATGCAAGGGCTGTAGCTAAAATTGTTGCTGTATAAACGGCTCCAAAATCAAAAAAGCCTTTTTCTGGACCAGCAAATTCTCCAGATAAAATAAATGGATTTAAAAACATAATGTATGCCATTGTTAAAAATGTAGTTACTCCAGCAATTACTTCAGTTTTGAAATTTGTTTTGTGTTTTTTATAGTTAAAATAGTTATCAAGCATAATTCCTCCTAATTACTCAATAATTATTAGATTCTTTTAAATTATACTCTTTTAAATTATAGGTTATTCACAATATTCAACCCATAAGTTTATATTTATGCCATATTTGTATTGATATTATAAAAAATGAAAATATTTAGCTTAATAATAGTTCTTCTTACACTCTTATTTTTATTTTCTGGATGTCAAACAGTTAAAAAAAAGACTGATAGCATCGTTGAGAAAGAAAATCAAAAATTGTCAAAATATATTGGAAAATCATCTGATGAATTAAGATTAGATTTTGGAAAACCAGATGAGGATTATAAAAATGAAAAAGGTAATTTTGAATTAATTTATAAAAATAAAAAGTACGGCATTACTTGTGAAAGAAGATTTGAACTTGATTCAAATTCTATCATTATTGGTTTTGTTTCAAATGGATGTTTTTAGATTACTTGCGGAGAGATAAACTCCGCAAGTAAGGATTTACTTATTTTATTTTAATAAGTTTTTTCTTTTTATGTTCTGGAACTATTTTTTCACAAGAAATTGTTAAAAGACCGTCTTTAAGCTGAGCTTCACCTACTTTGACGTCATCTGCAATTGTAAATGATCTAGCAAATTGTCTTTGAGAAATTCCTTTATGAATTATTTCCCCTTCTGAGCTTTTATCTTCTGATTTATCAACTTGTTTAGTTCTTACAGTCAATAAATTATCTTCAAACTCAACTTCAACATCATCTTTTGAGAATCCAGCTAAAGCAACCTCAATTGCATAATTATCCTTCCCAGTTTTTCTGATGTTATATGGAGGGTAGTTTGATTGCATTGTTAAATGCCCATTACCCAACATACTCTCAAATTGATCAAACATATCGTCAAAACCAATTGAGAAAGGTTTTAGTGAGTTAAATATAGATAAGTCCTTACTTGTCATAGTATCCTCCTTTTTTTTAAGCAAGTTTATTTGTGTAAGCCCCATTAGGCGACTTACAGGATATACTTAATAACTGATCTTATTATTTCAAGATATTCACTATTAAATTTTTTTTGCTATTTTCAATGCAAAAGCATAATCAAGTGCAATTTCTTCAATCGCTCCATCACGGCCTGATTTTCCACCATGACCTGCATTCATTTCAGTTTTTAATAGAAGTAAATTATTGTCAGTTTTAAAGTCTCTTAATTTTGCGGTGAATTTTGCTGGTTCATCAAAAAGAACTCTATTATCACTTAAACTTGTTGTAATTA
>MDSV01136851.1_pt1 | contig 12276 bp, 8 predicted proteins | sample 810851 | NCBI WGS metagenome assembly MDSV01 (sample SAMN05326640, study PRJNA326480) | marine metagenome | isolation source: seawater | place: Atlantic Ocean: North East | collected 2012
AATGATAGTAATAAGTTTAATGTAGGAGACATCTTTTTAGCCAGAACCAAAAAAACTATTTCTGGTTTAAATGCAGCATTTATAAATGTTGGTTATGAAAAAGATGGATTTTTACATTATCACGACCTAGGTCCAAAAATATTATCATTAATTAAGTTCATTAAAGGTGTAAGCTCAGGTAAAATAAAGAATTTTTCCCTTGATAGATTTCATTTTGAATCTGAAATTAACAAGGAAGGGAGTATCTCCGATGTTATAAATCCTAATCAAACTATACTGGTTCAAATTATTAAAGAACCTATCTCTACAAAAGGCCCTAGAATTAGTTCTGAGTTGTCTTTTGCTGGACGTTTTTTAGTCCTAATTCCATTTTCTAATAAAATATCTATTTCACAGAAGATAGAAAGTAGAGAGGAAAAAAGTAGATTAAAAAGATTAGTTCAAAGTATCAAACCTAAAGGATTTGGAGTCATTGTTAGAACAGTAGCAAAAGATAAAAAAGTTGCTGAACTAGACAAAGATTTACAAAATTTATATGGTCACTGGATAGATCTTTGTAAAAAGATAAAAGGATCTCCGATCCCTTTTAAAGTACAGAGTGAAATGAACAGGTCTTCATCAATTTTAAGAGATATTTTTAACGACTCCTTCACTGGAATATATGTTAATCAAAAATCCATGTATTTAGAGATAAAGGATTACTTAAAGGAAATTGCTCCAAACAAGCAATCGATAGTAAAACTTCATCAAACTGACACTCCAATATTTGAACAATATGGAGTTGAACGTCAAATAAAAACAGCCTTTGGAAGGACTGTAACAATGAGTAAAGGTGCTTATTTAATTATCGAGCACACTGAAGCTCTTCATGTTATTGACGTAAATAGTGGAAATAGATCAACCAAAGCAAAAAATCAAGAAGAAACTGCTCTTGAAGTAAATATAGTAGCAGCTTCTGAAATTGCTAGACAATTAAGACTTAGAGATATGGGTGGGATAATAGTCATTGACTTTATTGATATGACAAGCCCAGAAAACAGAAAGAAACTATTTGATCACTTTAAAAGTGAAATGGATTCTGATAGAGCTAAGCATAAAATTCTTCCACCAAGTAAAATTGGACTAATTCAAATGACTAGACAAAGAGTCAGACCAGAAATGGATATAAAAACAAAAGAATTAAATCCAAATACTAATGGAACTGTTGAAGCTCCAATTGTTTTAATTGATAAAATTTCAAATAAATTAGAAAAAATCTTAAATAATAAAAAGTACGACGATAAGAAACTCGTTTTACATTTGCATCCTTTTATTGCTGCATATGTAAAAAGTGGCTATCCATCAATTAGATCAAAATGGTATTTTGATCACAAAAGATGGGTTAAGATTATCCCTAGAGATGCTTATACCTATTTACATTTTCGATTCTTTGATAAAGATGGTAAAATCATTAATGCATAATAAAAAAAGCGGCCTTGAGCCGCTTTTTTTTTGTTCAAAATTGTACTAATTTACAGAGATGAATAATAATGATCTAACATTAAAAGAAATAGAAGGTAAACTTCAGTATTACTGTTCATACCAAGATAGATGTCACAAAGAAGTGACAGAAAAATTAAAAACATTTAACGTAAAACAACACGAATCAAATCAAATAATTTCTAATTTGATTAACGACAACTATTTAAATGAATCTAGATTTTCTGAGAGTTTTGTTAGAGGAAAGTTTAAAATCAAAAATTGGGGGAAGATTAGAATTATTAATGAACTGAAACGTAGAAATATTTCAACGTATAATATTAATCTGGGGTTAAAAGAAGTTGAAGATCAAGACTATCTAAATAAATTTGAGGAAATTTTTAAAAAAAAATTATCATCTTTGGGCAACCTGAGTTCAGACATAAAAAAGAAAAAAATAATATCTTATTTGCAATACAAGGGTTGGGAAAATAATTTAATTTATTCTAAAATAAATGAAATATAGTTTAAAAATAATCTTATCAATTGTAATATTAAATTCACTTTTTGGGTGTAAAAAAAATGTGGATTTAATTATCTATAATGCAAATGTATACACTGTAGATAATGATTTTACTAATGTAAATGCTATTGCTATTAAAGATGGTTTGTTTTACGATGTAGGAGATAATAATATATTAAATAAATACGACTTTAAAAATTCTATTGATCTTAATGGATCTACTGTTTTACCAGGGCTTATTGATGCTCATTGCCATTTTTATGGATTAGGATTAAATCAGCAAGTGATAGATTTAGTAGGAACCAAATCTTTTGAAGAGATTTTGGAAAAATTAAAATCTAATGCAAATAATACGGTGATTAAAGGGCGAGGATGGGATCAAAATGACTGGGACAATAAGCAGTTTCCTAATAAAACCCAACTAGATGTCCTTTTTCCAAATGTTCCCGTTGTTTTAGAAAGAATAGATGGTCATGCATACTTGGTTAATCAAAAGGCATTAGATATGGCTAAAATAAATAGCCAAACAAAAGAAATAGCAGGAACTATTGTTAAAGTAAAGGGTAAGCTGACCGGAATATTAATTGATGGACCCATGGGACTTATTGATGAAGTATTGCCTGAGCTAACCAACTTTGAAAAAGAAAAAGCACTTTTAGACGCTCAAAAAATATGTTTTGCAAATGGACTAACCACTGTTGACGATGCTGGTTTGTCTAAAGAAACAATTTTTCTAATTGATAAACTTCAAAAGGAAAATATTTTAAAAATGAGAGTATATGCGATGATTAGTAACTCTAAATCTAATCTTGATTACTTTTTAAAAAGGGGTGCCATTAAAACTCCACATTTGAATGTAAGTTCCTTTAAAATATATGGGGATGGTGCTTTGGGTTCAAGGGGGGCAACATTAAAACATCCTTATCATGACGACAAAGATAACTATGGAAAATTAATTACAAACCCAGAAGAACTTAAAACTTTAGCTACAAAAATAGCCAATGCAAATTTCCAAATGAATACCCACGCAATTGGGGACTCTACCGTTAAATTGCTTCTAAACACCTATTCAAAAGTATTAGAAAATAAAAAAGATCCAAGATGGAGAATAGAACATTCCCAGATTATAGATTTAAATGACATGGATGGTTTTAATAGTAAAATTTTACCCTCAGTTCAACCTACGCACGCTACAAGCGATATGTACTGGGCAGAGGACAGGGTTGGTTCCTCCAGAATTAACGGAGCCTATGCCTATAAAACTTTATTAAATAAATCAAAAGTTATCGGACTAGGAACAGATTTTCCTGTTGAAAAAGTAAATCCATTTCACACTTTTTATGCAGCAGTTTCTAGGAAAGATTTATCTGGTTATCCAGAAAAAGGATTTCAATTCCAAAATGCACTTTCAAGAGAAGAAACATTAAAAGGAATGACTATATGGGCTGCTTATTTAAATTTTGAAGAAAATGAAAAAGGAAGTATAGAAAAAGGAAAATTTGCTGACTTTATTATAATTGATAGAGATATTATGAAAGTAGAGGAAAATGAGACTCCAAATACAAAAGTTTTAAAAACATATCTATCTGGAGAATTAGTCTATAATTCCAAAGGTAAATCCTAATAAAACGTTGGTTCCTGGCATTGGGACCAAGTTCGTCTCGGAATATCGTTCATCAAAAAGGTTATATACACTTATAAAAAAAGCTTTGTAGGATATTTTAGAATCCAAAACACTATAATTAACTCCATCGGACCTTTCAGCATATTTAAATACTGTATTGAGGGAAATCTTTTTATAATTTAGGTTGAGCTTCGAGATAAAATGATTTTTTATTGAGTTTAATGAGTACTTAGAGTAATTTATGTTACTCACATAATTATCATCCTTTAAATTAGAATACCCCAAGCTTAACGAATTGAAAGAAGTATCAGTACTTAAAAACTTATATAATAAATCCAATTCAAAACCAGTGGTATTTAAAGAACCTATATTAGTTGCTTTCCACAAATCATTTTCATCTTTCTTTACATAATCTATAATATTTTTAGACTTTCTAGAAAAAATAGCTGCTGAAAAATCAAAACTTTTGATGTTATACTTAAACCCTAATTCAGTAGAAATTGCATGCTCGGGATTTAAATCTACGTTACCAACCGTTGTTCTGTCGCTATAATATAAATCTGTATAGGTTGGAATTCGGTATGTTTTACCAATATTGGAATAAATTTTTATATCTGAATTTAGATAGTAACCTATATCAATTCCAGGGAAAAAATGAACGGGACTTAAAGATATATCCGAAAAATAACTAATAGCAATTCCTGGGGATACACTTAAGTTATGATCAAAAAATGAAAAGTTATGTTCTGCAAAAAAATTTAAAGTAGTTCGGTCGTGTTTCCCTAAATTATTACTAGAAATATTCACGTTTGAAAGATCAACTCCAAATCCAGTAACTCCCAATTTTGAAGAATAAGCTGCATTAAATTCAGCAGAAATTTTATTTATTTTATGAAGGTTTCTATAGACAGATGGATTTTCTCTGATGTAGATATACTCGTCTTGCCCTCTTTTCCAATAAAATCTGGGCTTAATTATTAAATTTTTTGATTTTAAAACTGTAGAAAAGCCCAACAGACTTGCCTGGGTTTCCTCATACTGTTCTGTTGCAGAGGGACTGGCATAAAACCCGTTTGCACCAAACTTTCTACTAGAGAAAGAGGTTATAACATCAATTGGTGAATTTTTAGTTTTAAGGGTAGTTTTAATAAAATAATTATTATTTATAAAGTCGGTATTGTGTCTATATCCATCCGATCTATTTGTGGAAATGCTCAATAAACTTTTAAACTGATCTGCAACTACGCTTGAGGAAATTGACATGTTTTTTTGCTCATAAGAACCTACAGAGATTTCCCTAAAATTAACATTTGCTTTATTCATTTTTCCAACAATATCTTTGGTTACAATATTGATAGCACCTGTAAAAGCATTCTGCCCATAAATTCTAGCAGCAGGGCCTTTGATTATTTCTATTCGTTCAATTAAATATAAAGGAAGAACCATATTAAGAGTGTGATGACCCGTTTGTGCATTGTCCATTTTCATTCCATCAATTAGTAGTAAAGTTTGGTCAAAACCTCCTCCTCTTATGTATAAATCCCCTTGTACTCCACCAGCACCTCTTCTTCTCACATCAATTCCTACGGTTTGTTGTAACAAATCCGATACGTTATTAGCTGTACTATTTTGTATTTCTTTTGAACCAATAATTATTATAGATCTAAAATCTTTAGAAAATGGTAATTTAACTTTCAGAGTCGACACTACAACTTCTTCTAGTTTTTGATCTGAAGATAGATCTTGAGAAAATATTCCTTGAAATATAAATAGTAGTAGTATTGAAATTTTGTATTTCATATATATAAGGAACTACGAATGTAATAAATTATAAAAAGAGGAAAATTAGTCAGTTAAAATAATGATTTTATTTTCTTTCATTTCAACCACTCCCGAAGATATACTTAAATGGGTTTCTTTAGAACTGACAGATGAAAAAACGTCTGAAAGATCTTTTGAAATATTTATCTCGCCTAAAATCTTTACAGTTCCTTTAACCAAAGTAGAAACAATAGGAGCATGATTATCTAACATTTGAAATGAGCCATCAGTACCTGGTACTAAAACAGATTCTACATCTCCGTTAAACAAAGTTCTCTCTGGACTTACTATTTCTAAATACATATAATTGTTATTATGCTTCAGCTAACATTTTTTCACCAGCTTCAATTGCCTCTTCAATAGTTCCTTTTAAGTTGAAAGCAGCTTCTGGAAGGTGATCTAGCTCACCATCCATAATCATGTTAAAGCCTTTAATAGTATCTTTTATGTCTACTAAAACTCCTGGTATTCCAGTAAATTGTTCTGCAACATGAAAAGGTTGAGATAAAAATCTTTGTACTTTTCTTGCTCTGTATACAGAGAGCTTATCTTCTTCTGAAAGCTCTTCCATACCAAGAATGGCAATAATATCTTGAAGTTCTTTATATTTCTGTAATAACTCTTTTACTTTTTGAGCACAATTATAATGGTCGTCCCCTAAAATTTCTGGAGTTAAAATTCTTGATGTTGAATCCAGAGGATCCACTGCAGGATATATTCCTAATTCAGCAATTTTTCTAGACAATACCGTGGTAGCATCTAAGTGAGCAAAGGTTGTAGCTGGCGCAGGATCTGTTAAATCATCCGCAGGAACGTATACCGCTTGTACAGAGGTAATTGATCCTTTTTTAGTAGAGGTAATCCTTTCTTGCATCGCTCCCATTTCGGTAGCTAAAGTAGGTTGGTAACCCACAGCAGAAGGCATTCTTCCAAGAAGAGCAGAAACTTCCGATCCAGCTTGAGTAAATCTAAATATATTGTCTACGAAAAATAAAACATCTTTTCCTTGTCCGTCTCCAGCACCATCTCTAAAATATTCAGCAAGTGTCAATCCAGACAATGCTACTCTAGCTCTTGCTCCTGGAGGCTCGTTCATTTGACCAAAGACAAAGGTTGCTTTGGATTCTTTCATTGCTTTTTTATCAACTTTACTTAAATCCCATCCTCCTTCTTCCATAGATTTATCAAAATCTTCTCCATATTTGATAATTCCAGATTCTAACATTTCTCTTAAAAGGTCATTTCCTTCTCTTGTTCTCTCTCCCACTCCTGCAAAAACAGAAAGTCCCCCGTGTCCTTTAGCGATATTATTAATTAGTTCCTGAATCAGTACTGTTTTTCCAACACCTGCTCCTCCAAATAAACCAATTTTACCACCCTTAGCGTAAGGCTCAATAAGATCAACCACCTTTATTCCAGTAAATAAAACTTCAGTAGAAGTAGAAAGCTGGTCAAAATCAGGAGCTTCTCTGTGAATAGACAAACCATCCTTACCAGTTTTGGGTAAATCTCCTAAACCATCAATAGCATCTCCAATAACATTAAAAAGTCTTCCATAAATATCCTCTCCAATTGGCATTTTAATAGGATTCCCAGTTGCAATAACGTCAACACCTCTTTGAAGTCCGTCAGTTGAGTCCATGGATATGGTTCTAACCACATCTTCACCAACGTGTGATTGTACTTCAAGTACTAGAATAGAACCGTCTGCTTTTTTAATTTCTAGGGAATCATATATTTTGGGAAGTGTAGAAGAAGATGAATCAAAAGCTACATCTACAACAGGACCAATAATTTGAGAAACTTTACCTATTGAATTTGACATTATATAATTTTTTTTATTTGAAAATATACTTGTTAATATGGAAATTTAATTCCGCAAATATAAAATTTAATACTTTAATTTCTTTAATTTTTAAACAAAAAAAAGGCGCCAATAGGCGCCTTTTTATTAACATTTAAAAGTTGATATTATGGATTTAATGTAAATGATACATAATATTGACTACCAATGAAACCAGAACCTGGTATCATTTGATATTCATCTCCACCTAAATTAACCCCACCAACTTTAACTTTTCCATTTATTTGAGGAAGCATAAAATTCATTGAAGCATCGAATGATGTGTTATAAGGAATCATTTGATCCATGAAACCAGATTGCTCGTACATAAACTTGTCATGGTACTTAGCGCTAACATTAAATGAGAAGTTCTTAGCAAGTTTTGTTGAACCAAGAGATACTTTTACCCTTGTTTGCGGAGTATTGAAACCTGCTTCGTAATCTGAATCAGGATTATCAAATTTCATTTTATTATAACCTGCCGTTAAATTTAAATCATAGATTTTAAACATTGACGTTTCAAATCCAAGACTAACTCCGTAAGTTCTTACTATTTCATCGGTATTACTTCTAAGATTAAGAACTCTGAAATCTCCTCTTGCAAGTGCCAATAAACCTCCGAATCCAGGTGCTTGGTACATTGGAGTAATATAATTTGTAGCAGAAATAAAGTTATCCCACTCTGTTACGTAAGCATTAATATCAAAAGCTGTTTTCTTTCCATTTATTCTGTAACCAAAGTCATATGATTTTACATACATCGATTCAACGGGTTTCAAACCAGTTGCAAGAACAGGTGCTCCAGCTTGTACAGAAGCTAAGGTAAACGAGTTATTTACTATATAATTTCCTGTTAAATTATACATTTGTGTACTACTAACTCCTCTTACATCCATTTGAAATCTATTGATGTTATCTGACGACATACCCATTAGTATAGCACTTGAAATATCTAAACCTATGTACTGATCTTGAGCAGATGGGTTTTGGAAACCTGTTTGATAAGAAAATCTTAAGTTTTGATTTTCATTAAGAAATAATATCCCCCCGATTCTTGGAGTAATATGACCATCAAAAAACTGACTCTTATCATAACGCATGGAACCAGTCAATTTTAAGGCCCCACCAAATAAATCTTTTTTGGCTTGAGCATAAATACCTATATCATCGTATGCTATTGGAGCTGTGTAATCTGTAAATAAAGTTCCATTAGATCTTAACACATACTCTCTAAATGATCCTCCAATTATTACATCAGCAATACTAACTAAATCTTGTAAGTTATAATTTACTTCAAAACTATTGGACTTAGATGTATCTAAAATTCCTGCTCCTCCACCAAAAATATCAATTCCTGTTTTCCCTGCTCTTTCCAGTGCATTGTTCCAAGCAGTACTGCCAGGCTTTAATAAGTTTTGGTCAGCAGCTTTTCTAGCAGCAGCATGAGAAGGTAAATCATTAGGAACTAAATCCGAAAAACTTTGTCCTGCCGAAGCAGAACCTATAATAGCATTTAAAGCAGTTACTGGATTGGGACTAATTTGAGAGAATATACCATCTAAACCAAAATATGATCCAAAATATCCCGCATACCAAGCGCCTGCTCCACCAGGTTGTGCCAGTACCATTACAGCACCTAAAGCTGACATGTCAACAGTATTTCCCGAATCCTCAATAGAAGTATATGCCTTTATATTAAGATTTCTATTGTTGTATTCAATTTTATGTTGTTGTAGACCAAAGTTTTTAAGATTATTTCTGTTTGTAGCATGAAGCATCGTATTTCCTTGTCCTATTTTTGAATTAAAAATAATTTCTGAGTCTTCAGTTGGCTTATAATGTAAAGCTACATCTACCTTCATACTAGAAGCTTTATTGTCAATTAATTGATTTTCATTATATCCAGAGGTGTGAATAGTCTGTGTTCCAAAATAAGTTGGATTCAATGTTGTAAATATAGGTGCAATAGCTGCTACTTGACCAGATGTAAGAAGTCCTGCTTGAACTAAACCAGGAAGTACTACACCAGCAAAAACATTATTCATGTTAATACTTTGTGGAAGTTCACCATATACATTTACTCCATCATAATCAGGAAATGTTCTTGGATCTGCTAAATCATAAGATCCAGGAGCGTAACGACCATTTAAATAATTTATATCTCTGTAATCAACTGCATGCCAGTCTTCACCTTGAACATAACTCATAGTGAATTTTGCAGCAAATTTATCACTGAATTTATTTGCTGCCCTAAGAGCAATATCATAATAATAATTGTCTCCGGCTGCTTTTTGAGAAGTAATACCATGTTTGTAAGAAACACTAACTCCAGGAAAATCAAAAGGATTTTTACTATTCATAAAAAGAATACCTTTATTTGCATTTGCTCCATATAAAGCAGATGCGGCACCTGGCATAAGTTCTACACTTTGGATATCCAATTCGTTTATTCCAAGTAGGTTACCAGCAGAAAAATTCAATCCTGGCGCTTCGTTGTTCATTCCATCAACAAGTTGAAGGAAACCAGTATTGTAAACTGTAGAAAATCCTCTAGTGTTTACCTGTTGTAATAAAAGACCTCCAGAATTAATTTGTACTCCTTTAAGTCCGTCTAAACTACTGTAAAAATCAGCTCCAGTAGATTGAGCAATATCTTTATAGTCAAACTTTTCAATAGTAACAGCAGATTCAAAAAGTCTCTCTGGTACTCTGGAAGCAGAAACTACTATCTCATCTAAAAGGTTCTGTGAAGAAACTAATTGAACATCAAAGTTCATATTGGATGAAGTTACATTTATTGTAGTAGAGTCAAAACCTACACTAGAAACAGTTAAAACAAAAGGTGGTTTTTGATTTACGGAAATAGAAAAATTTCCATCGAAATCGGCAATAGCACCATTAGTTGAACTAAAGACAACATTGGCTCCAGGAATTGGAGAATTATTATCATCAGTAACAGATCCGGTTACGGTAGTTTGTGCGAAAATTAATGTGCTAAATAGCACAGCAATCAGTGACAAAATTCTTTTCATAATAGTATTATTTTAGTTTTTTTGGTTGTTAAGTAAACGTTATAACCTTGTAAATATAAATAAAATTGTAAAACTATCAGTTTTTTAAGGCTATTATCGATGATTTAATAAATAAAAGGTCGAATATTTAAAATATATAAAAAATCAATCCAACCTTAAATTGCTTGATATTCTTAATACTTTCATGTTTATCAGCGAATTCTGTTTTAAACATAGGTCTAAGTCCATAATAAATTCCAATATTCCAGGTGTTGTTACCTGCATTGAGTGTAAACCCTGATTGGAATTTGTTGAAAGGTAAATCCTTGATGGTTTCGTTATTTAGACTGGATTCAAAAATATTTTTACTACTAAAAACATAACTTGTTTTTACACCAAAATAAATTCTCCAAAATTTATAATTTTCAGCAGTCGAGGTTCTCCACCTAATTTCAAAAGGAAATTCTAGTTCATTAAGGGTCCATTTATTTTTTGTGTAAGACTCCGAGTCAGTTATAACCCTTCCAGTAAACTGATTATTTAAATAAGATAGTTTTAAATTATTATGAAAGTTACTAGTGGATAAACCCAAGCCCAACCCTAAGCCAAAATTTCTGTTTTTATTTAAGGGGAAGTCTCTAATAAAACCAAGGTTAATGGAGCTTGAAAATTTGTTCTGATTAAAATCGTTTGAGCTATCAATTAATGAATTGTAGAAAACTCCAAAATATATCTGATCCTCTCTGTATTTATCATCTTTAGTCTCTAGTTGAGAAAAAGAGCTAATTGAAAACAAAAAAAAGAAAATAAGAGACCCAAGTCTTGACATATTACAAAGTTAATTTAATAAAATAAAAAAGCATCCCAAAAGGATGCTTGAATATAAAATTTTAAAAAAAAGGATTAGTTGTTTTGAGTATAATCTCCTATTCTAGTGGTATAATTTATTTTTAATGCGTTTACTTTTCTAAGCTCTTGTTTAATGTCAGAAATAAGACCCATATTAGTCTCTCCATCCACTTTTAAAGCGGTAGTCAATACATTTTGAAGCTCCTCTCGCTTAGTGGCTCTTTCCGCAAGAATGTAAGCTCCTACGTCTGAGACTACAGAAAACTTATCATTTAATTGAATTCTTGGCTGATTACCATATTTTGCTTGATATCTTTCGCTTGGTTTTCCAGCATAAATATAAATTACCCGGTCTTTTTTATCAAGTTTTTGTATTTGATCTGCAGCTGGCAATGTGTTAGTAACCATTAAAGTATTGTCACGCATTACAGTAGCAACCATAAAGAAAAACAAAAGCATAAAAACAATATCAGGCAGTGAAGCTGTATTTATTGCTGGTTGTTCTCCGTTTTTTTTCTTTCTAAACTTAGACATGTTTTGTTTATTTAATTTTACTAGGTTCTGCCTCAGATAATTTCTGAGGATACATTTTCTTTAAAACATCTAATTTTGGCTTGATCTTTAATTTAGCTTTTGGACTTGTTCTAGGATCAGAATAAAATTTATTTGCATCTACAAAAGTCATTCTTTCATTTGGGTATAGTGCAATAAATTCTCTATCTCTAAGCTCATTGTAAGCCGCTACCAATTCATTTTGAACAGAAATGTAAACTTTATAATCCGTTTCCCTATCATTTTTAAGAGAGATAATAGCTTTTTCTGGGTTATCTGAGGAAGATTTATCTCTTTCCCCTTTACAGTAATCACAAGCTTCTTCTCCAACTCCACCTCCATTATCGAGAAATTTCACTGCAGCTGCTCTAACATCGCTAAGCTGCATTGGTCTTTCCTCAACTAGGATATCATTATTTTTATTAACTACTACAGTAAAAATATTTCTTTCCTTAATAATAGGTGGGTCAATTACCTCGTCCATAGGAGGAAGTTTTCTATTTATACCTGAATCAGTTTCTATTGTGGTCGTTACTAAAAAGAAAATTAATAGTAAAAAAGCTATATCGGCCATTGAGCCAGCATTTACTTCTGG
>MDSV01214710.1_pt1 | contig 12275 bp, 12 predicted proteins | sample 810851 | NCBI WGS metagenome assembly MDSV01 (sample SAMN05326640, study PRJNA326480) | marine metagenome | isolation source: seawater | place: Atlantic Ocean: North East | collected 2012
ATATAAAAGATAAAAAATTAAATATAAACAAGTATTAATATAAATTTAAAAAATATGAAAATTGTTGTTTTGGGCGGGAGTGGCTTTATAGGATCACATGTTGCTGACGAATTAAGCAAGAGAGGTCACAAAGTTACTATTTTTGATATTAAAAAATCAAAATGGCTTAGGAATGACCAAAAAATGCATGTTGGTAATATTTTAAATTCTAGGGATTTAGAAAAAATAATAAAAAATGCCGAAGTTGTTTTTCATTTTGCTGGTTTAGCTGACTTAACCAGATCATTAAAAGATCCGATAAATACTGTACGTTTAAATATTTTAGGTACTGTCCAGATTTTAGAACTTTGTAGAAAACACAAAATAAAAAGACTTGTCCACGCAAGCACTATTTATGTCAATAGTATTGAGGGAGGTTTTTATCGTAGTAGCAAGAAAGCAGCAGAGGATTATGTGGAAGAATATAATAAGACATATGGCTTAAATTATACTATCCTAAGATTCGGATCAATTTATGGTTTGCGTTCTGGCAAAACTAATGGTCTTAGATCAATCATACAAGATTCTTTAAATAATAATCTTATTAGTTACAGAGGAAGTAGAAAAACAGCTAGGCGTTATATACATGTTTTAGATGTAGCAAAAGCATGTGCAGATATTTTAAAAAATAAATATAAAAATCAACATATAATTATTACAGGAAAAAAAAATATAAAAATAACTAAGTTCCTTAAAAATTTATCGAAAATACTTAATATTTCAGGAAAAATTAATTTTAAAAACAAAAAAGAGACAGGTCGTTATGAAACTACACCTTATACTTATAAATTTAAAAAAGGAAAAAATTATAAGCTTAAATCTGGAATTAATATATATACTGGGATTTTAGAATTAATAAAAGAAATAAAAAGTACAATTAAATATTTTTAAAAATAAATATGATACCTATATCAGAACCTTATTTATCCAAAAAAGCAAAAAAATATCTAAACAATTGTTATAATACAAATTGGATATCTAGCCAGGGTAAATATATAACTGACTTTGAAAAAAAATTGGCAAATTATCATGGTGTTAAATATTGTGTACTAACATCGAGTTGTACTTCAGCACTTCATTTGTCTTTAAAGTCTATTAATGTAGGGGTTGGGGATGAAGTTATTTGTCCAGATCTTACATTTATAGCACCCGCAAATATGATTAAACTATCAGGTGCAAGATTACGATTGGTTGATATAGATCCTTTAACTCTGACCATTGATGTTAAAAAAATAGAGAAAGAAATAAATAAAAAAACAAAAGCGATTATGGTAGTTCATCAATTTGGACATTCAGCTGATATGGATCCAATAATGAGATTGGCCAAAAAATATAATTTAAAAATTATAGAAGATAATGCCGAAAGCATTGGTGGTAAATATAAAGGTAAAAAACTGGGTACCATTGGTGATGTATCGACACTAAGTTTTTATGCAAATAAAATAATTACAACAGGCGAGGGTGGTGCTATTTTGACTAACTCACGTAAAATTGCTAACAAATGTTTAATATTAAGGGATCATGGAATGTCAAAAATTAAAAAATATCTTCATCTAGATTTAGGGTATAATTATCGAATAACTAATATGCAAGCAGCTATAGGTCTTTCCCAAATAGAAATCTTAAATAGTATTTTAAAAAAAAGAAATAATCAGCTTTTAAGTTATAGAAAGTATTTATCTACAATTCCTGAAATTAAACTAAGATCATTTGAAAATTGGTGTTCGCCAGTTCATTGGTTAACAACAATAACTTTAAATAAAAAAAATTTAAGAAATAAGCTTCTTGCATACTTAAAAAAATTTGGAATTGATGCAAGATCAATGATAAATCCAGTTCATGAAGCTTACCATTTTAAAAGATATTTTAAAAATAAAGATTTTAAAAATTCAATACATGTTTCAAAAAATTCACTTCATCTTCCAAGTTCAACAAATTTAAATAAAAAACAAATAAAATTTATTTGTAATAAATTAATTAAATTTTTTAATAATTAAATAAAAAAATAACAAATGATTATAACAAAAACACCTTTTCGAATCTCTTTCTTTGGTGGTGGTACAGATTTTCCAAGGTATTATAATAAATTCGGTGGATGTGTTATTGGCTCAACTATTGATAAGTACTGTTATATAAGTGCAAGAAGTTTGCCAGAAAATTTTCTGCATAAACATAGAATTACATGGTCTATAAATGAAGATGTTTTTGAAAGTAAAGAAATTAAACATCCTACAGTTAAAGCAGCTTTTAAGCTTTTCAAAATAAAAAAAGGTTTGGAAATTCATCATTTTGCTGATTTACCAGGGCAATCAGGTATAGGTTCAAGTTCATCGTTCAGTGTTGGTATAATTAACTGCTTAAACCACCTATTAAAAAATAAAAATATAAAACCAAAAAAGTTAGCAGCTTTATCAAATTTCATAGAAAAAAAAATAATGAAAGAAAGTGGAGGCGCTCAGGATTCAGTCTGGGCATCATATGGGGGATTTAAAGAAATAGTTTTTGATAAAAAATTAATACAAGTTAAAAAAGTAAAAATTTCTAAACAAAAAATAAAAAAATTAGAAGATAATATAATTTTATTTAATACCTTTTTATCAAGACATTCTTCAGAGATTGAAAGAACTAAAATAAAACATTTAGAAAACAAAATTGATTTATATGATAGACTAAAACCATATGTTGGAGAGTGCAAAAAAATTTTTACATCAAAAAATTCATTAGACGATTTTGGACATCTTTTGAATGATTATTGGAAATTGAAAAAAAATCTTTCACCAAATGTTGTAAATTCATACTTGGAAGAAATATACGATGCTGCCTTAAGTGGTGGAGCGCTTGGAGGAAAATTACTTGGTGCGGGAGGAGGTGGATTTTATATGTTTTATTGTCCAAAAAATAGACAAAAGAAACTTATTAAAACTTTAGAAAAACTTAAGCCACTTAAGATTAAATTTAGTTCTGAAGGCAGCAGGGTTTTATTCAACAAAAGTAATTAGTAAAACTAAGGAAAAAATAAAAATTATGAGAGTTAAGATTTAAAAACTTATAGTTTTTTAGGCATACTAGCAAAGGAAATATTTGATGCAGTATAAAAATATATAAATTTAAAATGGATTATCCAAAAGAAAAATTAACCAAGAATCAAATTGAAAAAGTAAAAAATTTTAATAATGACTCTAATATTAAATTTGAAGAAACATCCTGTTTAAATTGTTCTTCAAATAAGCAAAAAACTTTATTTAAAAATGATAGATATGGATTCAACCTAACAACAGTCCTTTGTAAGCAATGTGGTTTAATATTTTCAAATCCCAGAATGTCAAAAAACTCTACAGATAATTTTTATAATAGTGATACTTATAGAAAAATTTATGATGGCGAAAACGATGAAGATATTCATGCTTATGCAAATGCTAAGTTTGCAAAAACTTTTTCATTAAATAAAAATAATAAAATTAACTTAAGTAACTATTACCATCAACTTTTTTTTGATATTATTAATTCGCTTAATTTGGAATACGATTCAGTATGTGAAATTGGAGCTGGAGCAGGATGGAATCTTAAGCCATTTCAGCAGATAGGAAAAAAGGTTTGTGGGTACGAACCTTCTAAATTGCTAAGTAGTTATGCAAAAGAAAAAAATATTAATATTATCAATGGCATGAGTAGTGATATTAAAGGAGAGTATGATTTAATAATTTTAAAACATGTTTTTGAACATTTTTTAAATCCTATCGAGGAACTTAAAAATCTTACAAAGCATATAAAAAAATATATTTTTATCGAAGTTCCAGGTTGCATTAACAAATTACCAAGTTTACAAAATGCACATAATGTTAATTTTTCTTTAAATACATTAAATGTAGTCTTAAATAAATGTGGATTTAAAAAAGTATACTTAGATTTTTGTAGATCAAACGAATTTATTTTCGGTATTTTTGAAAAAACAAATGAAGTGAGCAAATTCAATTACAATCATAAGCTTGAAGTAAAAAGAGTATTAAAAATTTATAAAAAATTTTATATCAAAAGCGTTATAAGAAAAATTATAAAAGGAATTAATCCTAAACTTGAAGAAATGCTTCTAAAAATTATTAAAAGTACTAAACTTGTGAAATAAATGATTTTTTTTTAAAACAGTGTATAACTAATTATGGCAAAAAAAAATGAAACAATTATATAAAAAACATAATAGTTTCCTAAATCTTAAAGTTAAAAAAAAATCAGACATAAATGATTTTCTAACTAAATTAAAAGTTATTTTAGATGATAAAAAAAAATTAACAAATTTAAGACCCAGCCATGCTAAAATCATCGAAAATATAAAAAAGGATTTATTTTTATATGGAACTAAAAATAAACCAAGATTTAATCTTACTCCAAATGTTATTAAAGAAATTCAAAGCCTACCAACTAATGATATTCCTCAGTATTTAGTCCATAGATACCGTTATGAAATTTATCCACAACTAAGAGTTTCTGATGACTATCCTCCTTATCTTCAAATTGAACCAACATCAATTTGTAATTATAGATGTGTTTTTTGTTATCAAACAGATAATAAATTTAATAAAAGATCACATGGCCACATGGGCCACATGAAGTTAGAAACTTTTAAATTTATAATTGACCAAGCTAAAGATAATGTTGAATTTATCTCACTTGCTTCGCGCGGAGAACCTTTATTATGTCCAGATTTTAAAGAAATGCTTAGTTATACGAGAGATAAATTTTTTAATTTAAAGATAAATACAAATGCTTCTTTATTAGACGAAGAAACGTCACATTCAATTTTAAAAAGTGGTGTAAAGACATTAGTTTTCTCAGCAGATGCAGCTGACAGTGTTTTATATAGCAAACTTAGGGTTAATGGAAAATTAGAAAAAATTGTTAAAAATATAAAAAAATTTCAAGAAATTAGATTAAAAAATTACAGCAAATCAAAAATTATTACGCGCGTTTCAGGTGTTAAAGTGAATAAAGAGCAAAAACTTAATAATATGGAAAGTTATTGGGGAGATTTAGTTGATCAAGTAGCTTTTGTTGATTATATGCCATGGGAAAATGTTTATGAATCTGAATATTCTAAAATTTTAACACCATGCTCAGATCTTTGGAGACGAATGTTTATTTGGTGGGATGGGACAGTTAATCCTTGCGATGTCGATTATAAATCTCATTTAGCAGTTGGTAATATTTATAAAAAAAATATTTCAGAATTATGGACTTCTAATATTTATAATAAACTACGGCAACAGCATGAGCTTAAACTAAGAAATGATGTTTTACCCTGCAATAAGTGTGTATTAGTTTAAAAATGAAAAATAAAAAAAATCATATATTAATCTTAGGAGGAAGCTCAGATATTGGGATTGAAGTAGTAAAAAATTTTTTACGATTAAATTGGAATGTAACTGCACAATTTTTTAAAAATAAAAAAAAATTGAATATTTTAAAAAAAAGGTCAAAAAATCTTAATTTAATTAAATTTAACTTTTCTAATTCTGAAACCTCAAGAGTTGAAAAACTAATATCAAAAAAGTTTCGTGGTAACTATGACTCAATTATAAATCTTATTGGATATGTAGATAACAAAAGTTTTGAAAATACTAATTTAAACAGTATTATAAAATCTCTAAGTGTAAATGCCATTATTCCAATTTTAATTGAAAAAATGCTTGTAAAAAGAATGATTAAAAAAAAATGGGGAAGAATTTTAAATTGTTCGAGTGTTGGGGTTAAGTTTGGTGGAGGAAAAAATTCTTTTAACTACTCTTTTTCTAAACATTGTTTAGAATTTATTCCAAGTAGTTATAAAACTTGGGCAAAAAAAAATGTATTTATCAATAATTTAAGAATTGGTGTTACCAATACAAAACTTCATAAAAAGATGAAAAGAAAAAATTCATCTATAAAAAGTAGACTTAAACTCATTCCAATAAATAGAATGGCTGAGCCTAAAGAAATATCAAACTATATAACGAATCTTACAACTGATTCTAATTCATATATGACCGGACAAACCTTAACCGTAGCCGGCGGTGAGTAAGGTTTAAAAAATGAAAGAGAATGAAATAAGACCAAAAAAAATTTTTAATAAATTTTTAAAATTAGCTAAACTTGATGTAAAAAAATATTTTAAAAAAAAAAAGAAAAAAGATAAAATGTATTGCATGCAATCAAAATGGAAAATTTTCATTTAAAAAATATAATTTTTCTTACTTTTTATGCCCAAATTGTAAGACTTTATTTGTAAACCCTAGACCTATCGAAAGTGAATTTGTAAACTATTATACTAAGTCTTCTTCCATACAATCTTTGGCAAATTTATACAAGCAAACAAAGAAATTAAGAAGAAAAAAAATGTGGAAACCAAAAGCCAAAATAATAGCAACAAAATTAAAAAAAAATAAACTATCAAATTATACTTACGTTGATATCGGTGGAGGCCATGGATCTTTTGCTGAAGAAATTTCAAAATATACCAATAAAAAACCTATTGTAATTGAACCCTCGCCATATATGGCAGAAGCTTGCAGAAAAAAAAAGTTAAATGTAATTCAAAAATTCCTTGAAACTGTAAAAAAAAATGATTTACCTAAAAACAAAAAATGTTTTACCAGTTTCGAGCTAATAGAACATTTGCACAACCCAACAAAATTTATAAGAAGCTTGTGGAAATTGATGAACAGAAAAGATTTATTTATTTTTACAACTTTATCAGGAACAGGCTTGGATATTTCAATGTTGTGGAATAATTCTCGATCTATAAGCCCTCCTCATCACATAAATTTTTTTAATCCAAAATCAATATATATTTTTCTCAAAAAATTTAAATTTAAAGTTATGGAAGTTTCTACACCAGGAAAAATTGATATTAATATTTTAGAAAATGATAAACATTTAATCAAAGATAAATTTTGGAAATCATTTATTAAAAAAGCCAGTAAATATGAAAAAAATAAAATGCAAAAGTTAATTTCTAGTTTAAACTTAAGCTCGCATATGATGGTTATATGCAAGAAAAATTAGTTTATTTAAATTTAAAATGATATTTGAAGACGAACAAATTAGAATTATAAATAACGCTAAGTCTTATTTAGAAAAAATAGAAAAAACAGGTATAGACACTTCACTAAGTAGTTTTTGTTATTTTAATTCTTGGGCAGAAACACCAGGATATGCAAAATTAAAATTTAAATCTAGTGGTTGGCCTTTTGCAATAGGTTATTTAAAAATTTTATTTAAAACTATTTTATCTATAGCTGCAAATTCAAATTTTATTCAAATTAAAAATAAAGTTGATATAAAACATTATAAAACAATAGTTTTATCTTGGGCATATAAAGAAAACTTTCAGTCAGACGGGTCTTTTCAAGATAGGTATTTTAATGAAAATTCTAAAAATATAGAAAGCTCTTATTGGATTTTAGTTTCTATGGATGGTTATGTTCCACTAACTTTAAATGATAATATTAAAATAATTAAAAGAAAAAAAGGAATTTTTAAATATAATTTTTATTTTTTAATAAAATTAGTAATTTCAATTATTATTAAATACAAATTTTCATTAAAAAAAATTTATCACTACCTCTTTTTCCCATCTTACTTTGCAAACATAATAAATAAAATAGTAATAGAAGACATTAAAAATAGTAGAGCTAAGCTAATTATATTACCTTATGAAGCACAGCCGTTTCAAAATAAAATATTTTTTGAAATTCAAAAACTCAGCAAAGATATAAAAAAGGTTGGCTATCTTCATTCTTTAACACCACTTACGAGTGAGCTTATTTACAGAAGTGGTGCACCTGATTTATTATTAGTGCATGGCGAAGAGCAAATTAAAATGCTCAAATCAAACTTAAATTGGCCTGAAAAAAAATTAATATTATCTGATTCATTTCGTTTTCAAAGAAATGATAAATCGTTATCTAGAAAGATTTTTGTGCCGATGACAATTGATGATGACGGTATATTTATAAAAGAATTTCAAAAATTATTGATTAACTCACCAAAAAAGAGCTTTCCAATTCTAAGTATAAAAAATCACCCAACATCATTAAAATCAAAAAAACATATACATTTTATAAAAAAGTTAGAAAAAATAATAAGTATGTTTGAGGATCGATTTTCCGAAAATTCACCTAATCAAAATCTTTCAATATTTTTTGGAGTGACAGCAGCTATTTTAGAGTCGCTTGAAAAAAAAAATAATGTTATTCACATATGTTCAGACCCTGTATTTCAATCGTATAGTTCAAAAATATGGTCAAATATTATTGTAAAAAGATTAGATAAATTTGTATTTAATTATAATTTGTTAACTTTAGGAAAAACTATAAGATTAGGTAAAAAAAATACTTTTAATCAGGCTTTAAAAGCTATGTTTTAAAAGGTTGTAAAAGAATACTTTCAATAAAAATTAAAAAAATTTGTTTATGTTAAAAAATATTAATGATGTTAAAAAAAAATTTTCTAGTATTGATATAGATGAAGATAAAATAAAAAAATATGAAAACTCTATTCTCGAAGCGTATAGAATAAGATCAGTTGAAAATCATTTTTTAAAATCTTTTAGTGAGGGAAAACTCAGTGGAACTATCCACACATGTGTTGGGCAAGAGTTAAGTGCAGTGGCTATAGGGCGAGTTCTAGGTGCTACTGATTGGATTACTTCTAGCCATAGATGTCATGGCCACTTTATTTCGAAAACTAAAAATTGGAAAGGTTTAGTAGACGAACTTCATGGTAGCAGTTCTGGTGTATCTAGTGGAATTGGAAGTAGTCAACACCTTTATGAAAAAGGTTTTGTTTCAAATGGCCCGCAGGGTCTACTCGTTCCAGTTGGATGTGGTATTGCATTTAATGAGAAAAAAAAGAATTCGATCGTAGTTTCAATCTTGGGCGAAGGAACATTAGGTGAAGGAGTAGTTTATGAATCTTTAAACATAGCCTCTATACTTCAGCTCCCACAAATATTTATATGTGAAAATAATTTTTATTCTCAATCTACATCGCAAAATATTAATACTTCAGGAAACATTAAAGATAGATTCGAATCTTTTGGAATAAAAACTTTTACATTTAATACTTGGGAGTTCGATGATTTATTTGTTGGGCTTGAAAACATATATAAAGATCTAAAAAACAATTCCAAACCCATTGCAATAATAATTCAAACTTATAGACTTAATGCCCATTCTAAAGGTGATGATGATAGATCAAAAGATGAAATAAGTTTTTTTAATATGATTGATCCACTAAATATTATATCAAAAAAATATAAAGATTTTAATGAAAAATTTAAGTTAATTGATGAGGAAGTTTTAAAGTATTTTGATATTGCTGCAAAAAAAGATAGTTTAAATATTGATTTATATATCGAAGATCAATTACCTAGAAAAAGTAGTGAAGTTTATCAAGATGCCGAAACAGAATATAAGGGAAGATTTATAGAGGTATTAAATAATTTTTTGCATCAATTTACCCAAAATAAGGGAGTAATAATAGGAGAGGATATTGCCGATCCTTATGGTGGTGCATTTAAAGCTACAAAGGGAATAAGTACAAAATACCCAAAAAATTTAATTACTTCACCCATTAGTGAAGCAGCTATTGTAGGAATGTCAGCTGGAATTGCTCTTACTGGAGGTAAAGTAAGTACAGAAATTATGTTTGGAGATTTTGTTACAAATGCATTTGATCAAATTATTAATGGTATTTCAAAATACCATCATATGTATGGAAAAAAAGTATCCTGTCCGGTAATGTTGCGAATGCCAATGGGAGGAAGAAGGGGATATGGCCCAACCCATTCCCAATCACTTGAAAAGTTTTTGTGCGGAGTCGATAACTTGCTTGTAGTAGCGCCTACTTCTTTAGAGAACCCAAAATTAACTTATAAAAATATTTTTGAACAAAAATGCCCAACAATAATTATCGAAAATAAAATTGAATATACTAAGAAATGTATTGAGATTAATAAAAATTTAACAATACAAAAAAACAATATTCCTCTCGGAAATATTTTAGTCAAACCTAAATTTCATAAAAGTCATTTTTGTATAATTGCTTATGGAGAAACAGCTAGACTAGTCTACGATAACTATAATAAAATCTCAGAAGAAACGAATGGAATATTTATGCTAGCAAATATTATTAAACTTAATCCTTTAGACATAAAATCAATTTTTAATCAAATTACCACAACTGAAGCTACCCTAATTATAGAGGAAGGCAGTGTAAATTTTGGCATAAGTTCTGAAATTGCTTGCCAGTTAAGAGATGAAGGTTATGAGGGTAAAATTAAAAGATTAGGAGCCAAGCCTGTACCTATACCGTCTCCAAAAAATCTTGAAGCAGAATGTCTGCCAAGCATTGAAACAATATGTGATAAAATAAAAGAGCTTTTAGATGCATAATTTTGCCGTTGAACAATTAAATTCGAATGACGATGAGTATACCTTAACTAAATATTTAGTTTTGGATAATGAGTTTGTAAAAAAAGGTCAATCATTTGTTGAAATAGAAACATCAAAAGTTTCTGTTACTTTAGATGCACCTTGTGATGGATATATAAAAATAAAGGTAAAAGAAAGTGAAAGTATGAAAGTTGGAGATATTATTTGTTCTTTTTCCAAGGATAAACCGCAAAATACGAAAAATAAAACGAATTATATCAATCAAAAAAATAATTTTAATGACAAAAAAAATATTAAGGGTAAAGAATTAAAAGTTACAAGACCTTATAAAAAATTAAAAGATAATGGAAATAAGGAAATAAACAACTATTTAGGCACAACGTTACCAAAAGACCCCAGAAAAGCCGCAGAATCAAAAAATCTCTTAGAAGTAAATTCTTCTAACCTTATTTCATGTCTCCAAAAAGAAATTATGATTGGTGACCGGATTGAAAAGCAAGATGATTTATTTGAAAATAATATTTCCGATTTAATTATTTATGAGACATCACAATTGGCAAAAAAATATAGAAAAATAAATTCTTACTTAGAGTCAAATGGAGAGTTAAAAATTTACGAACATTTAAACTTTGGTTATACTGTTGATGTAGAAGATAAACTTACAGTAGTAAATCTTGGCGAAACTAACAAGTCAGATCTTAAGTTAATAAGAGAAAAAATTAATGATGCGATAGTATCCGCTACACTAAATAAATTTAATGCTGATCAATCTAAAAGTGCGACAATTACTTTGTCAGACTTAAGCAGTAATACACTAGTTGGATTTTATCCATTGATACCAGCTAAATCTTCATGCACAATTGGTCTTAGCAAACCAACAAAAACAAAATATATAATTTCTTTTTCTTTTGATCATAGAATTATTGGAGGTCAATATGCCTCAAGCTTTTTAAACGAATTAGAAAAAAAAATAATGAAATATTTTAATATAATAAAAAATTTTGAAAATATCCAAGACCTCTATGTGCAACAAAATAGTGAATGCTTTTTTTGTGGCAAAGACCGCGAAGCTTCAAAGTTATTGCAAGAAAAAGGTTTTTTAAAAGTAGTAACCCCAGAAGGTAATGAGGAACTTTGTTGTAGAGTTTGCTTTGAAGGTTGGTAATAGTAATGGACGAAAAAAAAATACTTGAAATAGTAAATCGAATTACTGGTAAAAATTTTGAAGCCGGCGCGAGTATTAAACTTTCTTCTGCTCAACAATATGCCTTTATTACTTTGTGTAGAAAAGTTGGAAAAATAGTAAACAAAAATATTATTAATAATAACTTTATAATTAAAGATGTCCTTAAAGAAAATACTATTTTATCGAGTGCTAGTAGCAAAATAACTAAACCTAAAATTAAAGTTGAAAAAATAAATATGCCCAGCTTGTCAGTTGGAATAGATATTCAAAATGTTGAAGAATTTACTAAACTTATTGATAATAAAAAAGATTTGAAAAAATCTGATTTTGTAAATGATTATTTTACAAAAAAAGAAATTGCTTATAGCCTAGGCAGGCCAAATTCAATAGAAACAATATGTGGAATATTTTCAGTAAAAGAATGTATAAAAAAATCTGGTTATTCGAACGATCTAAAAAGTATTGAAATTTTGTATAATAAAGAAGGTAGACCTTTTTTTAAAGATTATAGTATAAGTATAAGCCATTCAGCTGGTACTTGCGTAGCAATTTGTATTAAAAAATAACTTAAACAATTATGATTATAAAAAAATTTTTTAGAGAGTTATTAAAAATTTTATTTA
>MDSV01109956.1_pt1 | contig 12274 bp, 14 predicted proteins | sample 810851 | NCBI WGS metagenome assembly MDSV01 (sample SAMN05326640, study PRJNA326480) | marine metagenome | isolation source: seawater | place: Atlantic Ocean: North East | collected 2012
ATCTAATAATGAATTAAAAGAATCTAATAATGAATTAAAAGAATCTAATAATGAATTAAAAGAATCTAATAATGAATTAAATGAAAATGTATTAAGTATAGAATGTGAATTAACTAAATCAAGTAGTAACTATATGAGATTAACTAGAAAAATGGATTCAATAATAAATTTAGTAAAATATTTTAAAAGTAATAAAGATGAAACAATAACAGATATATTAAGTAAAAATAATACATATATGCCTGATTTTATGGAAAAGAATATAATTGAGAATGTATATAATTATTTAATTGAGAAAATAGAATTATTAGTTAAAGTTTAAAAAAACAACAGCATAAATGATTAGATTTTTTATTTTTTTTTATGATTGTATTTGTTTTATTTTTAAAATTTATAGTTTGTGTATTAAATTTATTATCTATTAATTTAATATTATTAAAAACTTCATTTAAACATAGTTTTAAATTATTATTATGAATATTTATTGAATTTATAATATTATCTACATTATAACCTTTACTATTATAAATTTTAATTTCTTCAAGTAAATTTTCTAATAAACATAAATCACTTATGATACTATCAGAGTTGTTTTTTAAATTTTGTAAATGTAAATTAAAATTAGTAATATAATTATTATCAAGATTATATTCATAAGAATTATTTAAATTATCTGAATTATTCGAATTATCTGGATTATATTCATTATCTTGATAATGATTACTCATATATTATGGTATAAAATAATTTAAATTTATTTTTTAATTTTTTTAACATTAATTTTTTGATAATTTTTTTTATTAGATTTGAAGTCATTAGACTCTTCATGATCAGGATTATAAAATTTCTTATGATGTAACCATAAAGCATCTGCCCCAATTTTAAATGAAGGATGTGAATTAGCTTTATACCAGTATACTTGTTCATCTAATTTATTACTTTTAGCATTATTATTAATAACTAAACATTCATAATTTTCGGTGCATTGATCCATAACTTGACAAAATACTTCAAATGTAGGAAACATACCGGCATAATTATCGTATATTCTTTTTCTATTAGAAACAATATTTTCTCTTAATATAAAAACATAATCAATATTTGTGCGTAAATTAGGTGGAATACCTAAAGGATATTGCATAGTAATAATAAATAAAATATGCCAATGTCGTCCATTCATAAAACATGTTTTGATATTTTTATCTTTTGCCCAACTAGCATCATATAAACAATCATCTAAAATTAAAAATCCATTTGGATTAATTTCAGTATGTCCGTTCTTGTTTAAATCTTCTATCATTTTTTTTTTAACCGTTTTTTGTCGTTGTAAAACATTTTTAATAACTTCTGGAGTATATTCATCATGAATAAAAATACTTGGTATAATATCTCCATAAAAACAATTAGCACTTTCAGTGGCGGAAATAACAGTTCCCACCGGTATATTTTTATGATAATATAATAAATCTTTACATAAAAATGATTTACCAGTTTCGCGTTTTCCTATTAATACAATAACTTTATCTGGTTTAATAGATGACATATCAAATTTTTTTAGTTGAATATTACTCATACTATATAAATATAATATATGATGATATAATATATATTAAATAAATCCGTGTTATTATTTGAATTAATAAATATTATATATATATATATATAGAATGTTCAAAATTAATAAATTTATATTAATAATATGTTTAATAGTTTTATTATTAACATATATAATCTGTAAAAATGATATAATGAATATGATAAATGACTTATTTTATAAAAAAACAGTAAAAGGAGGAAATACTAATACAGATAATACTAATACAGATAATACTAATACAGATAATACTGATATAGGAAATTTACAAAATATGATAGACAAGGAAGCGAATGCATTATCTAGAATGAGAGATGAATTAGAAAGTTTAAGAAATAATAGTAATTCATTAAATGAATTAATTAAAAAGGAAGATTCTAATTCTAATTATATAAAATTGAATAGATCTATAATAGAAGACACTAATCAAGATGCTATAGAAAATATAATACAAAATGATAATAATCTAGAAGAAGAGATTACAGATGAAATTACAGAAGAAATAGAAGGAGAAGATAAAAGAGTTAAAGAAAAGATAACAAAACCTTATGAAAATCTATGTGAAGTTAATTATAATGAAAAAAAAAAGAAACATAAATATGATGATTTAAAATTAAATTTAGATACAAATATGGGTTTAGAACCATTTAATAATGATGATTTTAGTGAATTTGGTAAATTTAATTGTTAATTAAATACTATTAATAAATTGCCAATTTAATTCACTACAAATACATTTCCAAATTTTATCTTGTTGATATAATTTTTCTCTACTTTTTAATAATGGAAAATATATTAAATACTCATTCATACCTAATAATTGAATAAATTTATGAATAACATATGAATATGATAAGAAGTTTTTTCTATTTTTAGGACAATGTTTCTCAAATGGACCTTGTATTTCTTTAAACATATATCTTAATTTTTCTTCTACTTGTTTAGTAATATTAGGAGGTGGTTTACCATTAATTTTATTAATTATATAAGGTATGTGTTCATAAAACTTATTTAGTTTTAATTTTTTTAATATATCACGTATTTTATTATTTGAGATATTAGCAACATTAAAAATACGTTCTTTTTTTAGTTCGCATAATATTTTTTCTATTATATCACTCGAAATATCTGTGCTTTCTTTAGCTTGAAATTGTGATAACCATTCATTAAAATGATTAATTCTTTTATAAGCAAAATAATTAGATTCATATGTGGGTTCTTTATAATTGGGTTTATCTGAATCTATTAATATATTATATTGTTCTCCACAACTAATACAAACTGAAACACCTTCAATATAATTAATATTTAATTTATTATTACATTTAACACATATAGTGTCATCAATTATTTTATTTTTTTTTGATTCATATGTATTATCAATAATATTTAAATAATCATCAAGTAGCTTGCCTTTTGTTGATATATTTGTTGTATTATTATTAAAATATTTTAATAAAGAACTATTTGATAAATATTCATTTTCGCTATTATTTTCATTATTATTATTATTATCTAAATTAGATATATTAGTATCTGTATTATAGTATTCAAATAAAATATTACCAACATTTAATAAATATTCTTCTTCTTCTTTATTATTTTCTATAGAATCTATTATATTATTATATTTATCTATTTCATTTAATAAGTTATATTTATTATTTAAATCATCTTCTGTTAATTTATGTTTGGCTAATAATTTATTATATTTTTTTTGTAATTCATTTTTTTTTTTAATATAATCATTTAATTTATTTTTTTTATTATTAATAGAATCTATTTTTTTTGTATGTAAATAATCTAATGTGTTATTGTTTTTTATATTTTTTCTTGTTTTTTTTTTATAATTAAATGAATAATTCATAATAAATTAATTATTTATATATTATTTATATATAAATATATTTAAGTATAATTTTTTATATATAAATAAATATATGGGTGGTGGTTTATTACAATTAGTTGTTAAAGGCTCTCAAGATGTTTATTTAACTGGAAACCCTCAAATAACTTTTTTTAAAATGATTCATAAACAGCACACAAACTTTTCAATGGAATCAATTGAACAACATTTTAATGGAACAGTTGATTTTGGACGCAAATTAAATTGTATAATATCAAAAAATGGAGATTTAATTCATAAAATATATTTATCAGTTCAAATACCAAAAATAGATTGTGAAACAAGTAGTGCTAATAAATTTAGATGGTTAAATTGGTTAGGACACAATTTAATAAATAAAGTTTATATAGAAATAGGTGGTCAAATTATAGATGAACACTATGGAGAGTGGTTACATATATGGAATGAATTATCTCAAAAAAGTGGTAAACAAAGTGGTTATGCTAATATGGTAGGAAATGTTCCTAGATTGACACAAGTAGTTCAAGGTAATGAGAATGTGGATGAAACTAGTTCTACTATTCCTGAAACTACATTATATATACCATTACAGTTTTGGTTTTGTAAAAATCCTGGTTTAGCATTACCATTAATAGCATTACAATATAATGAAGTAAAAATTATAGTAGAATTAAATGATCATAATTCATGTTGTTGGTCAACAGGTAAATATAAAATATCACCACCAACATTAGTAAATGCTTCTTTATTTGTGGATTATATATATTTAGATACTGAAGAAAGAAGAACATTTACACAACAAAAACATGAATATTTAATTGAACAATTACAATATAATGGGCAAGAAATATTAAATACTCAAACAAATAAGATTAAGATAAATTTCAATCATCCAGTAAAAGAACTAGTATGGGTTGTTCAACCTATATCAAATATAGATTTAACATATACAAATAATCTAGGTGGTCCTCAATTATATAATTACACTGATTCAATAGATAGCACATATTTTAGTGGAACTCCTAATGATCCAATGGGTGGAGGAATAACTGGAGGTAATTCTAATAATATATCATGGGGTTTACCTATAACTAATAATGCTTCAATAGTAAATAATATAATAGCACCATTATCTGGGCAAAATTCAACCACAAATTTACAGAATACAAGATTTCATGATATAACAACACGTTCAATACATGGAGAAACATTATCAGAATCACAAGTAAATTTACCTTTATTTGATAAGGGTTATAATCCAATATTATCTTGTAAAATTCAAATAAATGGCCATGATAGATTTTCAAAACGTGATGGTAAATACTTTAATATATTACAACCATATCAACATCATACAAATGTTCCTAGCACAGGAATAAATATGTATTCATTTTCTTTATATCCAGAAGATCATCAACCTTCTGGAACATGTAATTTTTCAAATGTAGATACATCTAATTTATTATTTACATTAACAAAAGAATCAGTTGATTTACAAAGAAAATGTAATATTAGGATATATGGTGTAAATTATAATGTATTAAAAATAGATGCAGGAATGGGTCGTCTTGCTTATTCCAAATAATATATTTAAAATAATATTATTATTAAATTATAATAAATATTATGTCTACATATTATGATACTGATAGCGATGAGCAAGATTATACAACTCAAAATAATATAAATGATTTATCTACAGATAGTAGTGAGAATGAAACATTAAATAATATACAGCAAAATAATAATAATGCGGATGATATAACAATAATGAAAAAATTAGTTGATTTAACAGTAAAATATGAAAATGATTTAAAAAAAATAAATGAAATGAAAAAAGTGATAACAAATAAATTAAAGAAAGCAAAAGAACAATTAGTTCCATATATGCAGAAAAAAGATATAGATCATATAAATTTAAATCCACAATATGGTGGAGGTAAAATTAAATATAATAAAACTAAAGTATATAGTTCATTATCAAAAAAAAAAATGGTAGAATTACTTAATGCTTATTTTAAAAATGAACAAGAAACAAAAAAAATAATAAAATTTTTATATGATAATAGAGAATTTAAATATGTAAATAAAATAGTAAAGACTAAAAAATAAATTATAGTAGTTCTAAAATAAAATATTATATATATTATATATGGATAATTTAAATAATAATGTTGTTAATAATTTAAATAATAATGTTGTTAATAATTTAAATAATAATGTTAATAATTTAAATAATAATATTATTACATTATTTAATAATACAAAATTATTACTAGTATTAAAAATATTAGTTATATATTATATATTTTTTATATCAAATAAATTAAATAAGGAATTAATAGTATTATTTGATAAATTATATTTTAGAGCACTAATATTAATATGTATATTTTATTGTTTAACTATAGATTTAAGTTTAGCATTATTATTATTAATAGCTTACATAAATTCTATAAATACTTTAAATAAATTAAAACTAAATGATTTATTAAATGTAAATAGTTTAGATTATTTAAGTAGTGAAGAAGATTTTGAATAAATAATTAATAAAAAATAATTAATAAAAAATAAGTAATAAAAAATAATTAATAAAAAATAATTAATAAAAAATAATTAATAAAAAATAATTAATAAATAAATAATAGATAAATATAGATGATATATAATAAAAGTTTAATAGTATTATTTTTTTTATTTATGATAATATTTTTATTAAAAAAATCAAAAAATATAAGAGGTGGTTCTGGATTAGATAATATGCCAGAAGGACCTGAAAAAGAGAAAGCATTAAAAAATCAAAAAAAATTAAGAGAAGATATGATAAAAGATACACCACAATTTAAAAAAACAGTATGGGATAATTATCCTGTTCAACAAATAATAAAAAAATATGTAAATAAATATGGTGCTTCGTTTGTAACTTTTGTATTTTTACAAAGAATGTATTTTCCAAATTATTTAGAGTATCCTACTCATGGTTTAGCATGGATACCATTAGATGGTGATGATAATATGATTTTGAGAGCAGGAATACCTGGAACTCCTATTGTAGGAACATATGCTGTGCCGAATATAAAGGAAATGGAAATAATGACTGATAGAATGTTTGGACATCCAATACCATATCCGCCTTTATTTTTATTAGATATATCAATAACACAATTAGATATTTATGCAAAAATGTTTGAAAAATATTATATTACAAAAAAATACGATAAAGATGATAGCTACATGACAAAAAGAACTAATGATTATATAGATAATCTATAAAGATAATTTATAAAATTAATCTAGAAATATAATTTAGAAGTTAATAATATAAATTAAAATCTATCTGGTGATTTAAATTCTTGACTGCGTTCTTTCATTAGTCTTTCGTAATCGTTATCTAATGTTTTATTCTCTCGAGTTGATCCACCATTAACAGTATTAACAGTATTAATAGTAGGATTAGAGTTAACATTACTATAAAAAGTTTCTAATAAGTTATCTGATGAGGAATCAATAAAAGAAAATGTGGAAGAAAAATTATTATTAACTAATGTATTAGATTCATTAACGTTGGTATTTTCTTCAGATGTATTTTTTGTAGTTGTAGAGGTAGTTGTATTATTTTGATTATATACGGTATTAGATGAATTAGAATTCATATTTAACCAATGTAAAAGTTCGTTATTTTTTAATATAGTTAATTTTTCATTTTTTTTTATGACTAATGTTGGAACACTTTTGACATATTTAGGTAAGTGTTTTAATTCATTCTTGTTATCAATATTTAGTTTATCAACTTTATTAAATATTTCGTATTTTTTAACAAGTTGTGAATTTTTACATTTATTACTGTATATTAATAATAGCTCCATATGTTTTATTAATAATAAAATAATTATAAATTATACGCAAATAAAATATATAAAAATAAATTAAAACTTATTTATAATGAATAATTTAAGCATTGATACTTATGAAAATAAATTAAATATTTTGAATATTAAAATTATAGAGTTTTTAGATTTATTAAATGTAATTATAAAAAATGAAAATATTACAAAATGTAAAAATAAGATAAAACTAGCATTATTATATGATGTAAATATAATTTATGATTTATGTGAAAAACATATAACGGATTATAAAAATGATATATTAAATAAAAATGATAAAGTTTTAATTGATATAGAAAAAAATATATTAAATAATGAAATTAAATTATATAATACATGGAATACTATTGAAAAGGATAATAAAATTATTATATGGAAATATTTAAATTTATTTTTATTATTAGTAAGTTAAACTAAATATAATTATTTAAAATATAATTATTTAAGATTATATAATGGATAGATTAAATTCATTAATATCAAAAATAAATTCACTAAATTTAGATACTGACCAATATATTGAAATATATAAGATATTAAAGAAAGATAATGTAAAAATAACAAAAAATAATAATGGTGTTTTTATAAATTTAATAAATATTAGTGATAATGCTAAAAAAGAATTAGATAATTTTATTTTATATATGGATTCACAAAAAATAAATAATTAAATGTATAGACTAAACAAATAAGACATATAGAAATTAAATACCAATAAAGTATATGGATCATGTTTATAATTTATTAGAGAATACAATAAGAAATATAAATATAAAAAATAATGTTAAAAATAATGTTAAAAATAATTTAAATTTTAAATATTATAATTTTTTGGAGAGTATATTAAGATTAATTGATATAGATTTAAATAATTTGGAAAGAACTGATGTAATTAATAATATAAATATATTTAGAATAAAATTAGGAAATGATTTAATTCAGAAAAATATATATAAAACATTTCCAAATAAGTTAAGATATAATAAAAATAGTATTTATTTAAAATTAATAAATAATGAAATGTGTGATGAAAATATATACAAGTATGTATCGTATTATTTAGAATTAAATATATTAATATTTACAGATAATAAATATAGATTTGTAAATCCTTATGATAAAAATATAAATACTATAGTATTAGTAGAAAAAAATAAAATTAAATTTATACCAATTTATATTACAAATAATCAAAATAAATTATATAACATGTATGATAATGAAATAATAGATAATTTATTATTAAAATTTGAAGAAAATAAAAAATTAATATTTAATAATAAAAATGAAGTAAATGATGAAGAGTTAAAACAAATAAATAAATTAAAAAATAATAAACTAAATGAATTACATGAGTTATGTGAAATATATAATATTAATATTATGGAGAGTAGTAAAAAATTAAAAAAAAAAATAAATTTATTTGAGGAATTAAAAAATAAATTAATAAACGATATAAAATTGATTTAATATATAATATATATTATAATGAATGAACCAATAAGTCTTAATATTAATAATATTAGTAGTGTAATTCAAGAATATAATTCTGATAATGAGAATTATGAATTAGAAATAGCATATAATTATGATATTAGTGAAAAAATATTAAAGAAAATATTAATATTCTTAAATAAAAAATATTCTGATGTAACAAAAAAAGTAAATTATATTTTAGATGTATCAATGATAAATAATAAAAATCATAGACTAAGTATTAAAAGTGAAGATTCAAATATAATAAATTCACATTGTTTGTTTGAAAATGATAATATGACAAATAGTGATACATTTCCTAAAAATTATAATTTAGAATATAAGGAATTAGTTATAAAGAATTATATTAATCAGTTAAATTGTAGATTAAATTTAAAAAAAGAATATAATGAAACTGATGATGAAATTAAAACAGAATTTATAAAAAATTATAGTAAGTTTCGAAAAACATATAGATTTAAAAAAAGAATTTCATATGAATTTGAGAATTATAAGATAGATATAAGTATTGTTAAACAAGCTATAGGTCAAAATATATTATTATCAAATATTTCTGATGTATTAGAAAAAATAGAATTTGAGATAGAATATACAAATAGTAATTTAAGTGAGGAAATATTACTTGAAATGTTTAAAATAATTACAAATATAAATCAATATAATCATGAGGGATATTTTAATATAAATCGTAATGAAAAAAATGAAATAAATAAAAACTATAGTAAATTATTAGAAAAGGTATTAAATAAAACAAATGATAGTATTGGGCCTAAACCATTAGCATTTACAAAAAGAACAATGAAAAATATGTTAGATATATATCCAAATAATACAAATGATAAGAATATTTTATATTATAAAATAACTGAAAAAGCAGATGGAGAGAGATATTTTATGTATATAGATAATAAAAGTATAGTATATTTAATAGGCACCGATAAGAATGTATTAAAAACAGGATTAAAATTAACTAGTGAAAATTATAATAATTGTATTTGTGATGGTGAGTTATTATATTATAAAAATAAGGAAAATAAGTATATATATAAATATAAATATTTTGATGTTTATATATTAAAAAATAAAGAAGTATATAGTAATAATTTAGATGAGAGAATAAAAATAATGGAAGATTTAAATACAGATTTATTAAAAGCAACAAAATATATAAATGATACAGTTTATATTGAATGTGAAATAAAAGAGTATTATGATATTAGTGATTTTGAGGATTTATTAAATAAAGATACAACAGGAACATATGATATAGATGGTATAATATTTATGCCTTCTTTACATTTAACAAATATAAATAATAAATCTTATAAATCTATATTAAAATATAAACCTTTAGAAGAAAATACAGTAGATGTATTAGTAGAAAATGAAATGTTATACTGTGGATATAATTTAAAAAAGGATTATGTAAAATCGGAGATCATGTGTATAAAACCATATATAGTTGATATTTATAAAAAGAAAATAAAGAAAAAGAATATAAATGGTAGTCTAGAATTAATGGATTATAGATTAATAAATAATAAAATAGTAGAAGTTGTATTTAATGTAGAAAATGATTGTTTTATATTTAAGAAAATTAGACATGATAAAACAGAAGAATATACAAAATCAATAACAAAAAAAATAACTGCTAATAATTTTTATATAGTAAATGAGATATTAGAATATACTTTTAATAATATTAGTATTGAAGATATTAAAAATATAAATATTGATTATATTAAAAATGAGTTAAATATAACTGATAAAACTGGTTATTATAAAACAGATAAAGTATCAAGAATAGATGATAATGAAAGAAAATTAAGAAAACTTCAAAATAAAATAAAAAATAAATTAATAAATAATTGTATTAATATATTAGAAAATAATGATGATTTTAAGTTTATTAAGGCATTAGATTTAGCATGTGGTCGTGGAGGAGATTTATTAAAATTATTAAATACAAATTTTATAGAAAATAATAGTAATAATGATATAAAAAAAACTGGCGGAATTAAATTAATACTTGGTATAGATTATAGTTCTGTAAATATAGAATATAGTGAAAAAAATAATAATAATGCTCGTGGAAGATATTTAGAATATAAAAATGAATATAAAAATAAGAGTAAAAATAATATACTACCTGAGATATATGATAATAATAGTGTATATTATATAACAGGAGATTTAGCATTATATGAAGATGAAGATATAGAAGAGAGTTATGATAAAATAATGAATGATTTAAAATATATAGATTTAAATGATACTGAATTAGAAAATAATAATGATTTTAAAGATAGAACGTTATATGATAAAATGATTCTAGATAGTATTAATGAGAAACATAAAGACAATATAGATGTATTTGATAAAAATCAGTTTGAGTTTATTCAATGTCATTTTGCTATTCATTATTTCGAGTTAGAAAAAATATGTAGATATATAGATTTACAACTAAAACCAGGTGGAGTTTTTGTATGTACTTTTATGGAAAAAGAATATGTGAATGAGTTATTTGAGAAAAATGATAGTGATGTAGTTAGTGGTAAATTCTGGTCAATAGCTAGATCAAAAACCGATAATGATAATAAGGTAGGTGTTAAATTTGGAACATTAGAAGGTGATGATTATAAGGAAGAAAATTTTGTATCTCAAGAAAAATTAATAGAATTATTTGATAATTATAATATAAAATTATATAATGACAGTATGTCACAAATAGTATCAGGATCTTCATCTATAGATTCAATAATTAATTTTAAGGATCATATTAATGATACCGATCCAGAATTTGAATTTAATAAATTATATAAAGGACTTATATTTCAAAAACCTTTACAAAATAGCACAAAAGCTGAACAAATAAAAAAAATTATAAAATAAAATTATAAAATAAAATTATAAAATAAAATTATAAAATAAAATTATAAAATAAAGTATAAATTTAAATAGTAGATTCAATATAGGAAATAAGTAGTGTATTAATATAATCTTCTGTAATTTGAGAAGTATTAATATTATCTTTTTTACAAATAGTAATAAAACTGTTAGTCATAGATTGTAGAGTTTTGTTTAAACAGATAAAATCTGGTGAATTATCTAATAAGTATAGTAATTTTTTTTTTATTTTATCATCACAAGATTCTATATTAATGTTAATAGACGAGTTATGAAAAATAGAATTGATAAAAGTATATAAATTATTATTATCAATATTATTAGCATTAATAGTAGTTTCTAAAGATATATTAATTTGATGTTCTAATAGTTTTTTAAGATTATCTCTCATTATATATAATTTAATAAAAATCAATTTTATGATTTATATATCGTATTATAAATATAAATAAATAATATAAATAAATATATATACAATAAATTTATATTATGATAGATTTAAAATATTTAGTAAACATATCA
>MDSV01190156.1_pt1 | contig 12273 bp, 12 predicted proteins | sample 810851 | NCBI WGS metagenome assembly MDSV01 (sample SAMN05326640, study PRJNA326480) | marine metagenome | isolation source: seawater | place: Atlantic Ocean: North East | collected 2012
TCATTTGTTGCCTTTCAAATAGAAAAAGGAGCAAAATATTGTGTTGGACAACATGGGGGCAGCTATTTTACCTGGCCAGATGGTAATTTGAGAGTAGAAGCTCAAACTTCTGATAAGTTTTTCTCCTGGGGATACACAAATAAAAAAAATATTGTTCCATTATTTAACATCAATTCTGTAAAAAAAAAAAATCATTTCAATTCCGAAGGAACTCTTACTGTCATAATGAGATCTTTTGGTTATAGAGCTACACCTTTTAATAGACATATGGAAAATGAAATTGATATGAATAACATTAAAGAAATCTTAAATTCACTTAATCAATCAATAAAAAAAAAAACTTTAATACGTTTTCATCAAAGCCATAAAACTCGCGGCAAAATACTGACTAGAGAGATTTTAAAAAATAAGTTTATGAAATTCGATTTTGGAGAGATTAACTACAAGAAAATAAAAAATGATACAAGAATATTTTTTTTTAATTATGACTCTACTGGATTATTGGAAAATTTAGCAACAAACACTCCCTCTATATCTTATTGGACAACAAACCACGAAAGATTTGATAAAGAATTTCAAAAAAAATACGAATTTTTAATTGAGGCGAATATATTATTTAAAGAAAAGAAAGATCTTATAATTCACCTGGAGAAAAATTGGTCAGATGTAGGTAAATGGTGGTTCTCTGAAAAAACACAAAATTTAATTGCACATTTCAATAAAGATTTTAATTTAAAAACTAAAAACTTAAAACATCTTAATATATTAAAAAAAGAAATTGAAAAAAATTGATGATAATAAATGCTATATATAATATTGGTGGTTTTAAATTCCTACACGTTCTAAGAAGGATCAAGTTTTTTTTAAATTCGCCCATTCAATTTTTCAAAGAACTTTTAATTGATTTAAAAAAAGATTTTAATTCCAAAAAAAAAAGGCCTCAAATTATTTGGTGTGCCGGGATTCCTAAATCTGGATCTACTTTGATAGAAGAAATCTTTAATGAAACAGATTATGTTGATTTAAGTAAGACATCATTAAGATGGTTTAATAATTATAAATTGGACAATCCTCATGGAATATCTGATCAAATGTTTTTTTATGGATATAAAAATAAATTAAGTTTTTTAAAAACCCACTCTCACTATTCGAAAAAATATTACTCTATTGCTAAGAAGTACAATATTAAAATCATAGTCTCCTTAAGAGACTTGAGAGATGCGCTAGTTAGTCAAGTTTATCACATTAAAAATGACAAAAAGCATTGGCAAAATAAACATGTCAAAGACCTTAATTTTGAGAATTCTCTAATATATCTAATTAATAGTTCTTTCAAAATAAACGGAAAAAAAACAAAAGTACTTATGTATTACTATAATTGGATAAAAGATTGGAAATTAGTAAATGAAAAAAATATTATTTTTGTTTGGTATGAAGATTATTTAAAAAATCCAAACCGTTATACAAAAAAAATTCTAAACTTTGCCGATAATAACCAGAATAATTATAAAAAAATACTTAGAAAATTGAAATCAAAACGAAATAGAGATAAAAATTTAACGCTCTTTCAAAAACTTTATAGTCTTGGCAGAGAAAAATCTACTTTTAGGGAAGGTAAAATGAGGTATTACAAGACTTATTTTACTCCGAAAGTAGAAAAAGAGTTTTTAAAGATTATTAATAAAAGGAAATTGAAAAATGTTATTTATAGATAACTCCTTTTGACAATTGTTATCATTACAATGGGTTAATTTTATTAGATTTTAAAAATTATTAATATATAAGTAAATTAATATGGAAAAAATTTTAGATTTAGGTTGCGGGCCATTTAGAAAATATCCAGGTGCAATAGGTGTTGATTTCAACAATGATTGTAAGCCAGACATTGTTCATGATTTAAATAAATTTCCTTATCCTTTTAAAGATAACGATTTTGATCAAATATACATAGATAATACTTTAGAACATCTGGATAAACCTATGTTAGTAATGAATGAAGTTCACAGGATTTTAAAAAAAGATAAAATTTGTAAAGTTATTGTTCCATATTTTAGGTCTAGATGGGCATTTATCGACCCAACTCATATGAGTTTTTTTACAGTTAGCTCTTTTGAATATTTTGATCCAGACAGCTATATATTCAAGGATTTTAAGTATACCCGATGTGCATTTAAGTTAAAAAAACGAATATTCAATGAGTACGACAAAAGGTTTTTTGTTAAGCTCCTTTCAAAATTTGCAAGTAAACATCCATGGTTTTATGAAACCTTCTTGAGCCATCTTTTGCCTTTAGGCGAAATTACTTTTTATTTAAAAAAAGTGTAATTTTTGCAACTTAAAATATGTTTTTAATTAAATCTTTGTTTGTTTTTTTAAAACAAATAATTAGTCATCCTCTTAAAAAAGATAAAAAATTCAACTCTATTTTGAATTTCTTTTTTTGGCATATAAAAAGGAGATTAATATATCCAAAAGGCGTTGTAATTAAATGGGTAAATGACTCAAAACTTTTTATTTCAAGACAAGAAATGCAATTAAGGTTAAATGTTTACTATGGCTTGATGGAGTATGAAGAAATGTCATTTTTTTTACATGTGTTAAGAAAAAATGATCTATTCATAGACGTAGGATCTAATGTTGGGTCTTTTACAATCTTAGCTTCTAAAGTCATAGGGGCAAATACCATTGCTTTTGAACCAGTTAAAAATTCAAGAGAAATATTTGAAAGACAAATGAGATTAAATTCTATTGAAAAAAAAGTGGATTTAAGAAATAAAGCAATTGGAAATTATAACGGCAAAACTTTTATAACCAATGATAAAGATGAAGCAAATTATTTAGTACGAATTAACGGTAATGGGAATAAATCTTTATCAGAAGTTGAAATATCAAAATTAGATGAAGAGCTCGATATAAGCCAAAATTTCTTTTTAAAAATTGATGTTGAAGGATTTGAATATCAGGTTTTAAAAGGAGCAGAAAAAATACTTTCATCAGAAAAATTAATTGGAGCAATTATAGAATTGTTCTGGGCAGAAAGATATAACAATACAAAACAACAATTGTTAGACATTATGAAAAAAAATGGATTACATCCCTATACATACGAGCCCAAAACAAGAGTATTAAGTAAAAATTTAGACGCTAAAAATAGCAACAATGTTATTTTTATTAGAGACAAAAATAAAATTGAAAAAATTTGTAAACAAGCACCAAAATTTAAAATTCATACAGCTAACGGTTCGTACATCTAAATATAATTAAATTGTAAACAAATGAAATTACTCTCTATTTGTATACCAACTTTTAATAGACCGAATTATTTAAGAAATTGTTTAAATTCAATTTATTTAGCAAAAAAAAACTTTAGAATAAATTTCGAAATTTGCATAACAGATAATACTGAAATTAATGTTAATAAATCTGTTTTAAAACACTTTAAATCTAGATTGCCTATTAAATATATTAATAATAAAAAAAATATTGGCTCAGCCAGAAATATTATTAAAAGTGTTGCTATTTCAAATTCTAAATTTGCTTGGATTTTAGGAGACGATGATATGGTGATGCCTAATAGTTTCAAAATTTTAAATAAGGTAATTAATAATAATACTAAGGTAGATTTTTTTTACTTAAATTCATTATGTATGGACTCAAAATACGTATTTAAAAAAAAACAGCCTTTCAATACTTATCATTTACCAAAAAATTTGAAAAAATTTTCAAATTATTCTGGTGAAAAAAAAATGAAATTCTTATCATTGATTAACACAAGAGTTTCCTTCGATCTGCTTGGAGGGCAATTTTTATCTTTGTTTAGAGTGAGTTTATGGAAAAGATTTAGTAAAACTCTTTTCAAATCTGCATTATATGATAATAGAATTTTTTCTCATCTGCATAATACTTTTCCCCATACAGTTATTTTTGCAAAAGCATTTAAAAATAAAAATGCATATTTTATAGATACCCCTTTAAGTATTAACTTATTTGGTAATAGAGGTTGGCAGGCTAAATGGCCTTTGGTTAAAAGTATAAGGTTAATTGAATTATTAGAACATTATAGAGAGAATGGTCTCAATTTTTTTAGATATATAAGAATAAAGAATGAGCTTTTAGATACTTTTCTGCCTAATTTTTTCTATTTGTTAATAAATAAAAAAAGATTAAAAATAAATTTTGTAAATTTTTTTAAAGTTTTTTTTAAAAATATATTTTTTATTAACTTCTACTTATCGTTTTTTTATTATATTTTAAGAAAAATTAAAAACATTAAATAAATCTATGTATATAAATTTTGAAGAGGAACTAGCTAATCAAGTGTGTGAGTCCAAACTTCCTTTTAAAAGATTAGATAAAAAAAAAATTTTAGTAACAGGATGTAATGGTTTTATTCCATCTGCGTTTATTAAAATTTTGAGCAAGATAATGGAGATAAATGGTTATAAAATACATTTTTATGGTATCGCTAGAAAAAATAGTAAAAATAGAAAAAATATTTTAAAATCATTAATTCAACAGAAAGTTATTAAGATTTTAAATTTAGATATAAATAAGGAGTTTAAACTAAATAAAACAATTGATTATTGTCTCCATGGTGCTTCAACAACTGCACCTAAAAAGTATTTATCAAATCCAACTGATGTCATTTTACCAAACAGCCTGGGATTAATAAACTTGTTAAAAAGTATGGAAAATAAAAGATTAAAGAAATTTATCTTTTTAAGTTCATCCGAGGTATATGGTGATTTTTTAAAATCTGGATTTAAAAAGAAGTCATTCTCAGAAAATAATTATGGTTATATTAACAGTACGAATATTAATTCTAATTTAGCTTTATCTAAAAAATTTGGCGAAAACTGCTTATACTCTTGGGGAAAAGAATATAACATCAATACAAATTCTGTGAGATTATTCCACTCATATGGGCCCTATATGAAACTTGGAGATGGAAGAATACATTCTGATTTAATTAAAGATGTAATTATGAGAAGAAATTTAAAAATAAAAGGAAATCCAAAAGTCAAAAGAGCTTTTTGCTATATATCTGATGTAATATCTGGGATTTTAACAATTATGTTTTTTGGTAAAAATGGTGAGTCTTATAATTTAGCAAACCCGAAAGAGACACATTCAGTCAAAAAAATTGCAGAAATTATTAAAGGAAATCAAAAAAAAAGTTATCAAATAAAAATTACTTTTAACAAAGACAATAAAATTAAAAGAAATGATTTTTTTTATCCCAAGCCATCTATCAAAAAACTTAAAAAAATTGGCTGGAGACCTAGAATAAGTGCTCAATTAGGTTTAAATAACACTATTAATTATTTTAAGAATAATAAAATTTAGAATTAGATGTTGGTATCCGATTATATATTAAAATTTTTATATAAAAAAAAAGTAAAAGATGTTTTTTTGCTAACAGGCGGCGCTGCATCTTTTATAGTGGACGCGTTTTCAAGACAGAATAAAATAAAATTTACATGTGTCGGTCATGAGCAATCTTCAGCAATGATGGCTGACGCATACTCTAGAGTAGGCCCAAACTTTTCTGCAACACTTAGTTCCTCAGGTCCAGGAGGGCAAAATTTAGTAACCGGAATCGCTTGTTCATGGTTCGACTCAATCCCAGTTATGCACATTACTGGAAATGTTAATACATATGAGTCTATTGGAGCACAAAAAGGGACTAAAGGAGTAAGGCAGATCGGGTTTCAAGAAACAGATGTTGTTTCAATGGTTAAACCAATAACGAAATACGCTGTTAAGATAAAAAGCAGCAAAGATATAGAGAGGGAATTGGAGAAGGCTTATAAAATTGCGGTCTCTGGTAGACCAGGGCCAGTTTTGATTGATATTCCAATGGATATTCAAAGAAAAAAAATAAATCTAAAAAGTCGATTAAATACAAGAGATAAAACCAATAAATATAAAGCAAGAAAGTTAGATACTAAAAAAATAGATACATTAATTCATTTAATAAATAAATCATCAAGACCTGCATTACTAATTGGTGGTGGAGTACGTATCTCTAATAGCGTAAGAGAACTTGAAAAAACTATTAAAAAACTAAATATTCCTATTGTGACAACATGGAGCGGAGCAGACTCAATTGATCATTACAATAAAAATTTTATTGGCACAGCGGGAGTTTATGGTACGAGACCAGCAAATTTTACAATTCAAAACAGCGATTTATTAATATGCTTAGGCACAAGATTGGAGACCAGATTAACCGGTGGAAAGCCAAAAACTTTTGCTAAAAATTCAAAAATAGTTGTTGTTGATATTGATAAAAATGAATTGAGTAAAAAAAGAGGGCTCAAAATTAAAATTGCGATTAATTTAAATTTAAATTTATTTTTTCCAATTTTAAACAAAAAGTTAAAAATTAAAAATGATAAAAAATGGGATCAATGGAAAAAAATTTGCAAAAAATGGAACAATAGATATCCAATAATAGACAAAAAATATTACTTACAAAGACATTATGTAAACCCTTATGTTTTTCTTGGTGAATTGTCAAAACATCTTAAGAATGACGATATAATTGTTTCAGCAACAGGCGCTCATTTAACATGGGCTATGCAAGCTTTAAAATTAAAAAGAAATCAAAGAATGTTTTCAGCATTTGGGAATTCACCAATGGGTTATGCATTGCCTGCTTCAATAGGAGCCTGTATTGCAAAAGGTAAAAAAAGAAGAATAATTTGTTTGGATGGAGATGGTAGCCTGCAGATTAATCTTCAAGAGCTTCAAACGATCAACTATTATAAATTACCAATTAAATTAATTCTACTGAATAATGATGGATACGGAATCATTAAACAATTTAAAGAACTTTATCTTAAAACCAAGAGGGATTTATCTTGGAAAGGTATATCAAATCCAAATTTTAAAGATTTGTCTGAAACATATAACTTTAAATATTTTTTAATATCAAATAACAAATTAATAAATAGAAATTTAAAAAAATTTTTAAGTTATAAAGGCGCAGGATTTTTAGAGGTCAAAATAAGTCCTAAACAAAAAATTATACCAAAACTTACTTTTGGAGATTCAATTGAAAATACGTCTCCATATCTTTCGAAACAAGAATTAAAAAAAAATATTATTAAAATTTAGCTTAGGTTTTTATGAAAGTTGTAATATTATGTGGTGGATTAGGAACAAGGCTGGGCCTAGAAACCAAAACACTACCTAAGCCAATGGTAAAAATTGATAAAGACCCCATATTAATTCATATATTAAGATTGTACGAGAAGTATGGTTATAAGGATTTTATTTTAGCCCTTGGATATAAAGGAGAGTACATAGAAAATTTTTTTAGAAAAAAAAAGAAAAAATTAAAAATTAAATTAGTTAAGACAGGAAAAAAAACACTTACTGGCACAAGATTATTAAAGTTAAAAAAATTATTATCCAAAGAGGAAAATTTTATGCTTACATATGGAGATGGATTATCAAATCAAAATTTGGATAAGTTAGTACGTTTTCATAAAAAGCATAAAAAAATTGGAACAATGACAGTAGTTAGACCTCCAGTAAGATTTGGAGAAGTCACCTTAAAAGGTAAAAATATAAGTACATTTAAAGAAAAACCTCAAATCAAATCAAGTTGGATAAACGGTGGTTTTTTTGTTTTTAATAAAAAATTTTTCAATTTTTTAAAAAAAAATTCTAATGAAATGCTAGAAAGATCACCCTTAGAGAGGCTAGTAAAAAAAAAACAACTAAAAGCATTTAAGCATAATGGTTTCTGGCAGTGCATAGATACACCTAGAGATAAAGATTTTATCAAAAAACTTATAAAATCAAAAGCCGCACCATGGATGAGTTAAAAAAATTTTTTAAAGGAAAAAAAGTTTTCGTTACCGGACATACCGGCTTTAAAGGAAGTTGGCTAACTAGTTGTTTAATAATTTTAGGTGCTAGAGTTTGTGGCTATTCTAAAAAAGATGAAAAAAAAAAACATTACGAGAGACTGTGTTATTATCAAAAAGTCAAAAATATATATGGAAATATCCTGGATTATAAAAAGTTAGAAAAAACTTTAAAAAAATTTCAACCAGAAATAATATTTCACTTAGCTGCACAACCTCTAGTATCCAAATCATATTTATGTCCCTATGAAACTCTTCAAACAAATTCTATTGGATCACTAAACATAATGAATATTTCAAGAGGCTTGCCAAAATTAAAATCTTTAGTTCTTATTACCTCCGATAAATGTTACAAAAATCTTGAAATTAATCGAGGTTACAAAGAAAATGATGTATTAGGAGGGAATGATCCCTACAGCGCTTCCAAAGCAGCTGCTGAAATTATTTTTAAGGCATACCAAGAGTCTTTTTTTAATTATAAAAAAATGTTAGGTGCAGCTACTACTAGAGCAGGAAATGTAATTGGTGGAGGAGATTGGTCGGAAGACAGAATTATACCTGATGGTATAAAAAGTATTTCTAAGAAGAAATCGCTGATTATTCGGAATCCAAGATCAACTAGGCCATGGCAACATGTTCTAGAACCGGTTTCAGGCTATCTAATATTAGCAAAAAAATTATTTGAAAATCCAAAAAAATTTTCTGGATCATGGAATTTTGGACCTTTAAGTAACGAGACAATGAATGTTCAAAATATTGTTAATTTGTTGTTTAAATTTTTAAAAATAAAAAAGAAGGTTTCAATTAAAAAAGCAAATTTTAAAGAAGCAAACTTACTTAAACTTAATTCAAATAAATCCTTAAAACATCTTAAATGGAAAAATATTTGGAACATGAGAAGATCAATAGAGGAAACGGCAATTTGGTACAAAGCTTATATTATGAAAATTGATGTTAAAAAAGTCACAAGTCTTCAGATAAATAAGTATTTAAAATTTTATGATTGAAGGGGTAAGAATAACACCGTTAAAAAAAATTGATGATGAACGTGGAAGCGTACTTCATATGATGAGGAAGGACTCAAGCATATTTAAATCTTTTGGTGAAATATATTTTTCAGTAGCTTTTCCTGAAGCGATTAAAGCTTGGCATCTCCATAAAGAAACATTTTTGAATTATGCCTGCATTGAAGGAACTATAAAATTAGTTTTATTTGATGATAGAAAAAAAAGTGCAACAAAAAATCAAACTCAAGAGATAATTTTATCAACTAAAAACTATTTTTTAGTAACTGTGCCTCCATTAATTTGGAATGGATTTGTAAATATAGGTAAAACAAACGCAATTCTGGCTAATTGTTCAACGGTACCGTTTAGCGATAATGAAATAATTAGAAAGTCACCTTTTGATAATAATATTCCCTACAAGTGGAAATAAATAAGTGAAAATTTTAATTACAGGTTCAAGTGGTTTAGTTGGAGGCCGATTATCTTATTTTTTATTAAACAAAGGATTTCAGGTTACTAGATTATCGAGATACAAAAAAAAAGGTTTTGAGTCTATTAACTGGAATTCCAAAAAAAAAATAGCAGAAGCTTGCGAGGGCCAAGACGTTATTATTAACTGCTTAGGAGTTGATATAAATAATGCAAATAATTATAAAAAATCTCATCTAGTAAATTCAGAAATACCGAAACGAATTTTATTAGCAGCCAATTCTAAAAAAGTTAAATATTTTATCTTTTTATCCACCTATCACGTATATGATTTAAAAAAAACAAAAATTAATGAGAATTCAAAAATAAAAATAACAAATAATTATAATAAGAGTAAAATTATAGGAGAAAAAAATTTGTTAAATATAAAAAAAAGAACAAAGTTAATTATAATTAGGCCTTGTAATTTATTTGGAAAACCATTTTATAATAATCAAAATTGTTGGAAATTATTAATAAATGATTTATCTAAAAAATTAGCCTTAAATCAAAAAATTAAAATAAAGTCAAAATTTAATGAGTATAGAGCATATTCTAGTATAGAAAGTTTTAACTATTTTATTTTGAATTTATTAAAAAAAAAAAGATTAATTCCTTTTAAAAGAAATAACTTCATAACAAATTATACAAGTAATTTTAATTTGAGAATCACTGATGTTATTAAAGTTTTGTTTAAGGTATTTAAAAAAGATAAAGACAAGATTAAATTTATACAAGATAATTTAATTCAAATACCACAAAAGAGAAAGTTTGAAAGTCTTAATCAAAAAATATTTAAAAGTATAAATGATAGGTTTTTTTATAAAGAACTTAAGAGTTTAAAAAAGTATTTGAAAAAAAATTAATATAAATGCCAATATTTTCTATAATAATTCCAACATACAACCAAGCAATATTATTAAAACGTTGTTTGAATTCTGTTTTTCAACAATCTTTCAAACAATATGAGGTTATAGTTATTGACAACTATTCTAGCGACAATACTTCAAAAGTAATTAAAGAATTTACAAGTAAAATAAAATATAGAAAGTTTAGGAATCACGGAGTAATTGCTAAATCTAGAAATATTGGAATAAAACTTTCTTTAGGTAAATGGATTTGTTTTTTAGATTCTGACGACACATGGTCGCCTGAAAAGTTAGAACAACTATATTTAATTCAAAAGAATTCATCTATAGATTTAATTTGTAACGCTGAGTGGGTATATAAGAATGATAAAAAAAAATTATGGACTTATGGACCAGATAGCGAGAATTTTTATTTGAAAATGCTTTCAAAAGGCAATCTTTTTTCGACCTCAGCAACAAGTATTAAAAAAAAATTTTTAATTAAGCATAAATTATTATTTAGTGAAAAAAAAAATTTTATAACTTGCGAAGATTATGACTTTTTTCTAAGAATAGCTAAAGTTGGCTGTATAAAAAAGTTTATTAACAAACCTTTAGGCTCTCATTTTTTTCATGATGATAGCACTTCTTCAAATTTACAAAAACACAGAAAAGCATTTATTTCAGTTTTAAAACACCATTTAACAGTAAATGAATATTTAAAAGAAAATTTAACTTTAGAAAAAATTTTGTATAGATATGATTTTAAAATTAAATGCGCCAGATTAGTAAATTATAAATTTAAGATTAAAAATATAGTAAAATTGTTTAAAATTTTCTTAAAAGATCCCTCTTTTTCATTATATTTGATGTTAGAGTTCACATTAATTAAAATAAAAAATTTAATTTTCTATTTTAGATTTAAGGGACTTTAGCTCATCGGTTAGAGTGCTTGCTTGACATGCAAGAAGTGGTTGGTTCGATTCCAACAAGTCCCACCACCATAGAAAATTTTAGAAAAATAACTTTTGATTATTTACTTTTTTTTAAATAATGTATGAGTTCTTGAATCAAAAAAAACTAAACTATTAAAACAGATAAAGATTTATGAAAAAAAAAAATATTAATTATGGGTTTGCCAGGTTCAAGTAAGACATATTTAGCAGAAAGATTGGCTCCAATGATAAATGCAACCTGGTTAAATGCCGACAAGATTAGAAAAGAACATAATGATTGGGATTTTAGCCTTGAAGGAAGGCTAAGACAATCAAAACGAATGAAAAACTTAGCTCAAAAATCTTTAGATGAAGGAAAGCACGTAGTGGCAGACTTTGTTTGCCCAACCCCCAAAAATAGAGATGATTTTAAAGCTGATATAACTATTTGGATGGATACTATAAATGAAAGTATATTTGATGATACAAACAAAATGTTTGTTCCTCCCCAAAAATTTGACTTTAGGATTAAAGAAAGAAAAGGAGAAATTTGGGCGATTATAATTGCAAATAAAATAGAAAAGTATATTTGGGATAATCAAAAGCCAACCGCACAAATGCTTGGAAGATGGCAGCCTTGGCATCATGGTCATCAAACATTATTTGAGGAGATTATAAAAAAAACAGGTCAAGTTAATATTATGGTAAGGGATGTTCAAGGAGTAGGTGACAACCCATTTAACTATGAATCTGTAAAAAAAAATATTGAAAAAGCTTTAAAAGATTTTGGCCAAAGAATTAAAATTTCATTAGTGCCCAACATAACTAATATCTGCTATGGAAGAGGAGTGGGTTATAAGATCGAAGAAATAGTTTTAGATGAAGAAATTCAAAAAATTTCTGCCACAGAAATTCGTAAAAAATTGAGGGAAGAAGGTAAGTTGTAAATTTATTAAGATTTATTGCGTTTTTTGACTAAAATTTTTTGTTTACTTTGCAATCCTTAAATAATATAAAAGCTTGCCTGGTGATTATCGCGAAGGGGCTACACCCGATCCCATTCCGAACTCGGAAGTTAAGTCCTTCAGCGCCGATGGTACTTTGTCTTAAGATATGGAAGAGTAGGACGTTGCCA
>MDSV01150268.1_pt1 | contig 12269 bp, 31 predicted proteins | sample 810851 | NCBI WGS metagenome assembly MDSV01 (sample SAMN05326640, study PRJNA326480) | marine metagenome | isolation source: seawater | place: Atlantic Ocean: North East | collected 2012
CCGTAAACTTTACCTTTTACTTTTAGTAATTCTACATCTATGTCTTTACGACTTTCACCATTACCTAATACAAATAGATTTTCTGTCATAACATTTTTTTTAGATTTAGCTTCATTCTTTCTTTGTTGTATGTCAGAAAAGGTCCATACTTCTCTATCTTTCGTCTCAATGTTGGCCATATAATATCATCCTTTATTTCTTTACTAAAGTTTTTAGTGTAGTTTAATAAATCATTTAGAATACATAATGTTTCTAGTGATACTCTTTTTGCTAAATATGTTTTAATTAATATGGGGTGTTGTCCTCTATTTACTTTAAAAATCTTATTAAAATTCTTTTCACTTTTTCTTAATAATTGCTCTATATCTCTTTCAAAATAATATGTAAGACCATCAATTCTTTTTTGTCTTTGTAAATAGACATCATTGTTCATATCCTTAATGTAAGGAGATTTATTAGATATGAAATTGCTAACAAAATATTCAACAATATTATCGCCGTATTTTCTTGCAGCCTTAACAAAAAAATACTTATCATTACGTTGTATAAACGTTTCGTACTTAGCATTAGTTTCACCATTATACTTAAAGAAATCATATTCATCTTTTGAAAAATGTAACTTAATACTGAGGTACTTTTTGTATGCTTCATATCCTTCATTCATTAAACTGGTAGTGTTGCCGTCTTTGGTAAAAAGTTTAAATCTTGTGCGTTCATTTTAATTTTGTCTTTTAGTGTTCTATTAATTAAATGTGTAATTTGATCTGGTTCTATTTCTTTCTCAGCACAATAATCCAAAACTGCTTCCATATGTGTTATTCTTTTCTTACTTGCTCGTTTCTCTATTGCTAGAGCAAATTGTTTAGGTGTCATTATTTTCCTTTTGTTTTTCCTCATCATAAAGAATAGCACAAATTAAAGCATAGTTTGCCATATCAATTAGTGTGTCTCTTATGCTTTCGTCTTTTACTTTTAATTCATTTTGTTTTACAAATGACATCAGACGACTAAACTTATCACCTATTCTTATAGCAACACCTTTCCATGCAGGTATGCCTGCCATTTCACATGTTCTAAAATTTTTAAATACATCCTCTTGTGAAGCATAATCATGTCGCTTCATATCATGGACTTCTTTCATATTTTCTAATAGACGATAAAACGCCTCACTTTGTTTTGCCACTATTTCATTTCCTCATTTATAATGTTTAACATCATGCCCTCATCAAACTTAAAGTTTATGCCATAAGACATCATACAAGTTAAACCATTTGAACCCATTGTCATAGTAAATATACCTTTTTTAGTTTTTTCATTATACCAAAAAGATGAGGTACCTATTAAACTACCTTCCATAACACCACCTGTTCTAACATCACCACTTGTAACATATTTCATACCAAATACTTCCATCATCGCTGTCAATAATTGAAAAGTAGGAGCACAATAAACTGGAACAGGTACTGCCTGCAACATGCCCTCTGGAAAACCCTCACTTTCAGGATGTGATTCTGCTACTACATCTTTAAAACTAAATGTACAACTTATTAATAATATTGATAATATAAGACTAATTTTTTTCATTTTTTTCTACCCACTCATAAAATTTTTCTACTGCCTCTTTTAATTTAGGCAAGTAATCATTTTTGTTTTTTTTAAATACTTGTGTTGTGCCTTCTTCAGTTACAACTAAAATAACAACTTGATTGATTTCTTCATCAAAATGTTCTTTATACATTTCAGCATAAGCACTACCTTGAATAAAATAATTTTCAATCCAGTCTTCGTTCTTTTCTCTTGTAGAGGTTTTAAAGTCTATAATTGAAGGAACTCCGTCATAATCAGCAATACAATCGCAACGACCGGCAACTGTATAATCTGATGAGTACATTTGTGCTTCTTGCAATCTAATATTATTTATTCCCATTAGACAATCTTTTTTGAGAACACCAAACATCATTCTTGGTATAAATTGTTTTTGATATTTTTCTACTTGATCTAAGTCTATGTTATTTAAATAATCTTCAACCATGTTATGAACTGCTGTGCCACGATTGGCCGCTTGTATCATTACATGATTCGCAACATCTTCACCAACTTTCTTACGCCATTCATGTAAACCTTTTTTATCTCGTATGGATAAAACAGAGGTTATTGAAGGATAGATATCTTTGGTTTCTAAATGTTCGTAAAATCTTTTGCCATTTACATTTTTGGCTTTAAGTGGAGGTAAGTCTTTGATAGGTGGATGGTGTGTAAATATTTTCATTATATGCTCACTTGTATTATTGTATAGTATAGTATTATATCAGGCTTTGACTAAAAAGTCAAGGCCTAATCTCTAGTAAAAAAAGGGTCTGGTTTCTTTGAAGTTTTTTGTACTTGTTGCAAAACTTTTAGAAACTTATCAAACTCTTTGTGTGCTGTATATCTGCCAACTTTATATGCAATAAAGAGACAACCCACAGCAATAATCGTATGTATTATCGGATCCATAATATTGCCTTTTCTGTTACCTCATCAACTCGTCTAGTCCAACCTCTGCCAAAAGTTTTGAATGTAGATAAACTTTCATAATACTCTTGTCTCATGGTTTGGTATTTTTCAATTGTTTCTTCAATAGTATTTTCTTTTACATAGTCGTTAATACATTTAAGAGTATTAGGACCAATGCCACCATCAACCGTGGTATTTACTAGTCGTTGGATAAATTTTGCAGCACGACCAGGACCTGCATTAACAGCAAAGTCAAAGATACATAAATCTAAACCTTCAGGTAGATCATCACCTTTTACTCTGTTCCAGTAATTTTGTCTGTAAATTGGTGCGACATCTTCTTCTTTTAAATTTTGCATTGTATTTTCTGATACAGAATATCCTACCCATTCTTCGTAAACTCTTTTAGTGACACCCATGTTTGTCATGCCACCAGGATCTTTTGGATGATTTACATATCCACCTTCATGGTGTAATATGACTTCTAATGCTTCTGAAAAATTATTACTCATTGTAGTGTAATCCCATCTTTATTTTTTCTATTAGATAACTTTTTAACATACCACTTCTTACAATGTCACCAAGATCAAATTCTATACAATCTATTTCTTTCATTGCTTGCATGATATTTACAAAATCTAATATACCATTTCTATCGTTTGTTTTAGTTAAGTCTGTTTGCTGTATATCACCAGCAAACACTATTCTTGTATTCTGACCAACTCTAGTCATAATGGTATCTAATTCGTGAAAGTTTAAATTTTGACATTCGTCCACTATGATTACACCGTTGTCAATTGTAATACCTCGTAAAAAACTTGTAGATAAAAAATCAATTGTTCCTTGATTTCTTAAATCTGTATATAATCTTTCAAACTCAGCGTCTGAACCTCTTTGAAACATAAATCGTACCATATTTTGATATGGCACTTGATAAAGATACGACTTGTCTTCCTCATCACCAGGTAAGAAACCTATGTCTCTGGTTGGTAATAATGAGCGAACAATATATACTCGTTCTCTAGGTGATTTAGGATCCAACACATCTTTTAGAGCATTGTATAATGCAACAAAAGTTTTACCTGTTCCTGCTACACCATATAGAAAAAGATTCTGTCCTTTTTCATAAGAGGCAAAAACCTCTTTTTGATTGTCGGTTATTGGCTTTATCGTATTCAATTCTGATGACGATATATTTAATTTTTTTTTACTTACCATAATTTTTTCACCGTTTTAATGAGTGACAACTCAGCTTACAATTCGGATTCTGTTTACCAGGATATGATATACCTACTATTGTGCTGTTGTCTATCTACTATTATTTATTCTTTGCCCTTCTTCTATGTTCATTTAATACTGCTTTTGTCTTAGATTCTTTGACACCTTGTCTTCTATACCTTTTTCCTAAATTACTTTCAGGATGTTTTTCTGCAATTCTATTTAAATGATCTTTCCAACCACTGTCTGTTTTACTATCAATCTGACCTACACTACTTACAATATTCATTTGTGTAGGAGGTAAAAGTTCTATATGTTTTTTCTTAGTAAACTTTTCCATATCTGCAATAGTCATATATTCTTCAAACTCTGTTTTTGTATTTTTATTATAAAATCTATATGTTGGCATTTTCGCTTGCTCTCCACTCTTTTCTCATAGTAATATATATCGGATCTTTAGTAACCGTGTCTCTTGCTCTTTTAAATATTTGTGCTGACTTTGCTTTTATACTTGTCGCCCAATCTTTTTCTTGAGGTTTGACATTACCATTATCATCATACTTTTTACCATCTTTATGATTTGCATATCTTCTTGCTCTAGTAAAACCCATTTCTAAAAACTTTCTTGTCATATCCATACCAACAAAATCATCTTTATCTTTGTATATGTGATATAGAAATAATATTCTCGTTGCTGATATCATTGCGTCTGCAGGTGTTTTAAATCGCCAATATTGGCATATGTCATTTGTATAAGGTCTTACTAATAATACACCTTGTTCACCACGACCTATTCTATATCTACTATCGTTAGGTTTAAACTTTATTCTTTTATAATTTAAACTGTAATCAAACTCAAGCATTAAAATGTTTCCATGTTTTGTGTAATATATAAAACCAAACACCGTTTATACTTGGTTCAATCAATGCAACTAACCCTGCTTCAAATAAACTTGCACCAGTTAATATTGATACAACAGCCATTGCAATACAGATATGTCCTGCTGTGTAAATAAGAGCAAGTGTTAAACTGCTACCTTTTAATAATTTTTTAACTATTTGCATAATAAACTTTTTGATTCTTCAGTACAAACACAACCGCCACCAATAGAACCATCACACACCATACCGTGTTTAAACCATTTTTCAGGATAGTCTGTAAAAACTATACCACAGGTTAATAATATGGCTATGATTATTGCTGATATAAATTCTTTCAATCGTTTTCTCTCACTCTATGTGGTACTTTATCCCACCAATTTTTTGATTCTTCGTAAATATATTTTATATTACAATAACCACAAATAACAAAACCCTCTTTGTTTATATTGTAGTAAACTTTTGGGTGGTCGTCCATTTCACCTGAACAACTAATCTGTCTTTGATTTACTATTACTTCCTTCATCTTTTGTACGTCCCTCAACTCTATCAATCAATTCTTTTGCAGGAGATTTATTTAATCTTTCTGCTCTCCATCTTTTTGACATTTCATAACTCATCTTCATAATTTTTTCTTCTTCAGCCCAATACTCATCAAAAGATTGTGGTTTTTCTTTTTCGTCTACCACTTACCAAATATCCTCATATCTGTCTTGTATTTTTTCATAATTCAAAGTACCATCAGGATGATAGTGTCTTTTTTTCTCTGCTTCTTTGAATACGATAACAGTAAGCACTATTGCAATAATTAAAATAAAGTGAGCAACTACTGTATAACCAAAAACTACAAAAGAACCAAAGTATAATGAAAAAGCAATACACCACATCCATGCTAATAATTGTATTGCTAAATGTCTAACTTGCATATCAGGAATGTGTCTTAATGGATTTAACTCCATATTCATTACACTTTCCCAACTATCGTGAATAAATTTTATCATAATCCCTCTATCTCATATTTCTTAATTACATTTTTTGTAGGTATCACAGTGGTGTTACCACCATCTGCTAAATTACCTTTATCGTCATAGTTATAATCAGACATAAGAATATGTACCTTTTTGTCTTTTTTAACCAACCAACCTGTTGATACACAAATAGCAGGTTTGGATTCTTGTATATCTTTTATATCTCGCCAACCACTATCACTCTGTATATCTTCCCAATACACTAAATAAAATTTATAATGAAATGGTATTGGTGGCTCATCTTTTTTAAATGTTCTAGTCTTTCTTGTCATCTAATTTATCCCCTATTGCATATATCATTAGAGCAATAAATGCTAAAACTAATAATATAAAACCTAATAATATATTTGTAATCATTAATAACCCACTGGTGTTTGCATTTGTTCTAAACCCTCTGTAAACCATTTAGGGGTTTCTCTTTTAGACCATTTAGCAAAATAAGCCTTAGCAACTATATAGTAATTTTTATATGATTGTAAAGAATCACCTGGTACTATACAATCTGGATAATGTTTCATTGCAGGTGGTGGATCTCGCCATTCAACATCAGGTATATTGTTAGGTGGTGTTTCTAATAATTGATTTAATAATAAATTAGTAGAATGAACCTTACCATATCTATGTGTATATTCGTGACCTAACTTTTTAAATAAATTATATAACCATTGATAATGCAATTTACTTTCCCTTACCCATACTGCTGACGGATGATTATAATGACATGCTTTGTATATAACCTTTTCTGCATTTGGGTTTTCTAATCTATATCTTTTAATTTTTCTACCATTCTTAGAGTAATCTGTATATTCAGAACCATCAATCATGCGGTGGGCTGTGGATAATAATTGAGCATATTCAACAATCATTTTTACTACATGTTTATCAACATGCTCTTTTGCTGCCTGCTCAGGGTCTCTGTGTAAAAAAAAGATATTCATTAATTACATTCCTTATTTTTGTAGTTATCTGGTTGTAAAGAACATTTATATTGTAAGTCTGATTTCATTCTTAAATCTGCTGCAACACCATCAAGTATAGATGGTAAGTATGTTTGTAATATACCTATAAGTTCAATACTGTGTCTATGAGCAAGTTTTGATAATTCACTTGTCATCAATTCTTGTTTGTCTATTATATTATGGTTTTGTATAACATGTCCTAATACTGCTGTGTTGTAATCGTTTGCTTTTACATTATAGGTAAAAAACAATACCCAACAAAATAAACACATTACTAATAATTTTTTCATAAACCTACTTTCTCCATTAGTTTTTTTAATTTATTAGACCAGATATGTCTCATATCTTCTGGTGCTTGTTTAGTCATTTTTTTAAGATTATCAACTCTATGCCAAAACAAATCATCTGGTTCATCAACCTGAAGATAAACTCCCCATTGATTGTGTCTAGGATCCATTTGTTGTTTTATCTTTTCAAGTTCTTGATCATTAAAGTTCATATACACCCTCTATATTATATTTTATTACTTTTTTTACTAACTCTCTGTATGTTGGTTTTGTAGCATATTTGTCTAGTGTATCAACTAATTCATAAACATCAGCATTTTGATCTCTTAGTTCTCTAAACTTTTCATATGCAAATACTGTGTTTAATATTCTTACATAATCTTTTACACTATCACATTTACTTTCATAAACTTTTACACCCCAACCAATCCATTTGTTTTGATCCCAAGTAATTGGTAATAACCATTCACTATCTTTATCAAATGTACGAATACCAAATAAATTATTACCTTCATTTGCAAATCTACTTGAACCCCAACCTGTTTCTAGTGCAGCCTGAGCAATTAGTATTTGTTTAGGTATGTGTTGTGATTGTGGTAATTGTGAATATACATAATTAACACATTGATTTAATGTTACGACAAATGTATCTTTGTTTGTTGTATCTATTTTTGGTTCAGATAAACTGTATGATACATTTTCTGGTTGTAATTGTATTGTTATGTCTAAGGGTTCATTTGAAACCTCGACTTGTTTTATTTCTGTAAATGCAATTAGGTAAATACCAAGAATGATTGCAGCATTACAGAAAAGATTTATTGCTTTCATTTTATTTGACCTCTGTATTATTTATTTGTTCTCGTTGGCAACATCACTAAGGTATATTTCAACCTCGTCAATATCATTAAAACCAATTAAGTCAAAAGCGATATCTGCATTTTTGCATTTTTCAACTGCGTCTGCAACTGATAAAACACCAGACTTAATTTTACTTTCAATATCAGACAAAAAATCTTCTGCCTGATCCCATAACCAATCTTTAACTCTACCCATATTATCTCTCCTATCTTCCGTAAATGGCAAATGTACTTGCGTTGTTCATGTGTATATAAGAAGGGTCTCGTCTATAATTAGATGTTGACGGACCTCTATATCTATATCGTACTTTCATACCGTTACCAGAACCAGTAACTTCTTTGAAGTATTTTAGATATTTAATTGGTATATTTTTTGCGATTGAATGTTCTTCAATGTTAGGATTTGTAAAGTATTTGTGTAAAAGAGGATTAACAACTCTGTTAAATACTTTTTTTCGTCTGTTCATAATGTTTCCTTTCGATTTCATGTGTATATAATACATGGTTTTTGATTAAATGTCAAGGAAATAATCATAATAATATAAGTAAAAAACCCTTGAAAATCAAGGGTTTATAGAAAAAATAAGGGTGCGACATTCTGTCGCATAGTCAAAATTAAGTATTATTTCGCATATAATCGTCATTCCAATTAAATGCCTCTTTGACTAGATTTCCGGTTAAACCTTTATAGTGTTTATTCAGTTCTCCGTCTTTTGCCCATACCAATAGTTCTGCTTCTTCAGCACTTAATCCCTCTAGCATTTGTATGAACATATTATCTCTTTTCATTTGAGATAATTGTGGATTCCCATTTTTTAAGAAGTGGAACATTCTTTTAACTTCTTGTTTTAACCAAGTATGCTCTGTGCCTACTGGTGCTTCGTTTGGTGTATATGGTGGTTTGCCTTCTGGTAATAACCATTCAAGTTTTTCATCAAATGCACCTTTCAAAAACATTCTTAATTCATTCGTATCGTATTTCTTTAACACTTCTAACTTCTTAGGTTTATCTTTTGCATTATTAACCTTAGTAAGTATTTCGTGAAACGATAGATTATATGTTGCGTCATTTACTGCCATTTTAAAACTCCTCTATTTTTCCTATCAATTCTTTCAAGTCATTTTTTATCATATAAGGCAAAATTTTACTACGACTTGTTATAGTAGCCTTTTCATACTCTTTATATATATCTGTTTGAATATCATCAGGTATATAATCAAAATCAATTAGTCTTTGATTTCTTTGGTAATTTCTATAATGATATTCATTACAAAAATCTTGTGGATCATTACCACGCATTAAACTATCAATCCAACCTGTTAGTTTTTTCTTTGATACTGGTTTTTGTTTTATCTTATTAACAAAAGTATCATCTGGTGATAAAAAATTTGGTATACCATCTGAGGTATCACCTTTTAATATATGTTCGTAAATATATTCTTGTGGACTATCTGTCTCTACAAACTTTTTCTGTGTTGGTGAATATTGAAATACATTTGGATATTTTTGTAATTGTTGAAAATCTTTATCACCTGAAACAATTAAAATCTTTTTATCATGGTTCTTTTTACAAATGATAGCGATAATATCATCTGCCTCTACTTTATCTAATTGTACAACTTTGTATGGAAAGTTATCTCGTATTTCTTCTTTGATAGTATGAATTAAACCAAAGACACTTTCCCAATCTCTGTCATCATTGTTTCTACCTTCTCTACGTTTTGCTTTGTATTGTTCAAAGATATCTCTACGCCAAGGATCTGGACCATCAACACAGATAACTACTTCACCAGGGTAATCATATTTAAATTTATGAACATAACCACGAATAGAATTTAGTATCATGTGTCTAACCATAGGTATAGATAAAACATTTTTATCTTTACTCATGGCCAATTGAACAGCGATGTTTGAGATTGCTACTTGTGAATAATCAATTAGTATCATTAAAATCAATTTCACTTTCAAATTCTATAACATTATCTGGTTTACCTTCAGGAACTTTTATAATCTTTGTACCAGAGTAATTAACAACGGAGTATTTTCTACCTTTAAGTTTTTCAACATACATCATTTTATCTGTAATACTATGAAAAGGATGTACTAAATCAAATTCACGATATATCATAGCACGAAGAGCCTCTAAAAATATACCTACATCTAAAAAGGTTTTTGTGCCATCTTTAGTACCAACAGTTAAACCATCTTGTTGTAAAGATGATATCAATTGTATTACAACATCATCTGCCAATGAATCAGCAAACTTTTTTGTTTGATGATCTGCAATACTTTCTTTTGATCCTGTTTTGTCAGCAGGCACTTCAGCACCATCTGGAAATGATAAGACTTTAACCATGTATTGTTTCACCCTTAAAGTTTAATTTACCCTCATTGATAAAATGTTCTCTTAGGTCTGTATATCCTCCAATGTGTTTATCGTCACTCATAATCTGTGGCATTGAACGGACTTGTTTACCTATCATTTCAAACATTTGTTCAATGGTAACTTCATTGTCACCACTTGACATACCTGAAGATAGTTTGTATTCCTCAAACGGAATATTTAATCTGTCCAACAATGCCTTTGCTTTTACACAGTAACCGCAATTAGGCTTTGTAAAGACTTTGTACATTTTATATTTTCTCCTCTAAACTTTCAAATGCCTCGTCACTATTATTAGCAATACTATTTAGTTCTGCAACCATTTCTTTTTCTACAAGTTCTTTAAGTTTATTATATTCCTCTAAAGGATACTGTAAACCTATATAAACTCTATATTCTTCGTTAGGGGTTAGAGATATTTCTATCTTCCATCTTTCATAACCAATAACTTTAGTATTAGTTATTACATTAATAATCGTACTTTGTGCTTCTGAAACAACCTGTCTGTTTCCTTCACCTTGACCTAATTCTTGAATAAAAGTTTTAGTCTCTTTATTCATTTCACCTCTGATCACATCAGCGATATCTGCTTTTGCAATTAAGGTTGCTTTCTCTGTTGCCAATTGTAAGTCAGGACTTGTTGCAACACCTACACCATAAATGTAAAACTTTTCTTTACTACCAAGAAAACCTTTGTCATCAGATTTCTCAATAAACCATTTAGGCACTTCTTCAATTTTACCTGTTTTAGTTTCTGCCTCATGTTTAACTTGAACAGTTTGTGAACAAGATACAGCAAAAAACGATAACAGTAATATCATTATTATATTTTTCATTGTTTATTAACTACCTCTCTAATTAATTCTATTGTAGTGTACCAAATATCATAAGCAATATCTGGACCATACATCACGACCACGGCATAACCTATAATTATACCCATAATAAATTTAAACATCTAGTACCTCCATGTACCATCTTTGTTTAAACACACCTTCTTTGGTATGTTGAAAATATTATTACCCTTGACATAACGACAATATTCTTGTTCAGTTACACCTGAGTAATAAAATTCAGCAAATAGTTCCCAATAACTAGGACCTACATTACCGTCTCTACACACCATTTTAGTTTCTAATAAAATTTCTCTATCTGGTGTATAAATCTTTTGTATAACACAACTACCATCTGTGGTATGTGCATTTGCACTTTTTAATGTGAAAAATAATATTGTTATCAGTAAAGAAACAAAAATCATAACCACAAATTTAAATGGTGTCATCATAATACTCTGTCTATCACTTGCCAACGACCATCAGGTAATTGACATGCCTTTCCAAATTCTGTGCTTCTATCTAGAGAACCTATACCATTAAAAGGCCAACCATCTTGTATGCTGACAGTAGATGTATAATCAACACATTTGAAATGGTTTTCTATATACGATCTCGTAATTTTAATATCCCCATGATTTCCTGTATTAGGATTATGCCAAAGTAAATAACTAGATTTACCTGATGGCATACCATTTAAATGATCTACAAACGCTTGACTATGCACCGTTCTATCACTCATACTTGAACATGAAAAAATAAATGGTAATATTAATAAACTAGATAAGCGCTTCAAGTTCTTCATTTGTTAATGGTTTGTCATCCATAGTGGTCACTTCTTCAGTACCACCATCAGATAAAATATTTTCGTCTTTATCTTTTTTATCTGACTTGAAAACAGGCCATGACTTGGAACCCTCATAACATTGTGCAAGGTTTTCCCAATTAATGTCATAAGGTAAGTTACAGTTTCCCATTTCTCTTAGAAACTTTGCTTTCTGTTTTCCTGTCTTGTAAGAATTAAACTCTGCCATAATAGCAGGTAATGATAAATCGTTATCAAGTATAATTTGTTTTCTAGTTTTTTTAGTCATAATGTATTATCTCCCTATATCTTTTATTTCTTTTTTTGGTATTACTTGATACGCCCCTTTGTTGTAAGCAGGTGCAACAGTAAAGTTTTTACTTTCTTCTAATCGCCAGTTATGATGTGGTTTAGTACCACCTGTCTTTTGGCGAGGACGATGGGATTCGAACCCACGACCTCCTGCGTGACAGGCAGGCGTTCTAACCGGCTGAACTACGCCCTCGTTTCTTTGGTCATACCA